>Ga0233424_10000080_pt1 | contig 134743 bp, 101 predicted proteins | sample Watercolumn_Towu_FD_181011 | JGI IMG/M metagenome (GOLD analysis project Ga0233424, IMG submission 181011) | Freshwater microbial communities from Lake Towuti, South Sulawesi, Indonesia - Watercolumn_Towuti2014_125_MG | ecosystem: Environmental > Aquatic > Freshwater > Lake | place...
AATCACCAACGGGACGACTTCGCCGACACCATCCACACGGCACTCGACGCCCTGGAATCCCTCACTCACCACCAAACCCGCACCCTCGCGGGCATTCTGTCAAATAACTTTTGGTTACCTACTTAGAGATGACTGTGAGGAATCGTCGACCGAAAATCGGCTTCGCCATGGGGGTGCGTGGGGGTGACGCTGGGGGTGACGACCCAAGAAGCTGTCAGGCGTGGCAGTGGGAGATCAAATCATTGATCTCGACCGTTCATCTGAGGCGGAGAACCGTCGCTCAGCTTCCAGCAGACCTGTCCTGGTTGCGACCCGGCGGTGAACACAATCGATCCCGGAGGCATGTCATCATTGAGACTTTTCCGAGCCTCAGACAGTCGCTGGCTAGGTGTTTGCCTGGACGATTCTTTGGGGAGCGGCAATTCGACATCGACACACGTCGGCCAGTCGCAGGATTGCAAGGTGTCGAGGATAGTTACCGAGTTGGTTGCTTTCTCGGTGAACTTGCGGATGAGTTTCTCACCGATGTAAAGCGTGCGTGTGGCTTTTACCCAGCGAGGCCGCGGGCTGTTCTCCAACTTCCCAATGATTGCTTTGTGGATCGACTGGATCCTTCTGATCAGCCGACTTTCCTGCCCAAGAGCGCTTTGCTTGTTACCAAAACCGGGATTATCCACCGAGATGTCAGTTGGAATTCCGGTCAATTCCGGAAAGTGATTGAGCAGTTTCTCCAATTCCTTCTGGAGCTTTTTCGAGAACACGGTTTCGATGTAAATAATCTTAGAACTCTCTCCCCGTTCAGGCTGGTATCCAGTACATGTCTGGTTGTAAAGGAAATCCGAAATCATCCAGGATGTCTGAAAGCACTGCTTGTATTCAGCACGGAGTGCTTCACCGAGCCGTGTGCTGACTTCTTCCAGTGACAGCCATTCCCTCGACGTGCGCTCAGATTCGAACTCCGGTGCTTCCGGAATCTCGTCCAACTCTTCCTCTCCATCACTTTCGACCGGAACTTGCGATGGGATATCCGCTGAGCTGATCGGGGACGCCGGTTTTTTCGGCCGGCTTCTCAGCCATTGTCGCATTTCTTCCCAGCCCGAGTACGGCCGTTCCGCCTCTGCGCATCTCTGTACGTCCGTCCGATACCTCTCGGGCAGACTAAAAGCCCGCCAGGCCTCGTTTACGGTTCTACGCCACTCCTTGATTCGGTCCTCCCCATCCACTGCGAAGACTGTTGAGGAGAGACGATTGAGAATCATTCGAATCCTGTCAACCCGACTATGGTGACACTCACCCGGGTCGAAGAATGGTTCTTCAGAATATGCTTCAGCTTCAGATACTTCATCGAGCCAACTCCAATGTTCCTCAACATAGTGCCGGAACTCGACGATTCGGTCGGCCAATTCATAGATTGCGTGGGCCTGCTCGCGAAGGATTTCACGCTGCATGATTTTGTTTCGCAATTCGCTGGAAATTCAACGCCGCATTCTGCGACTATTACTCCGATAGGCCGCATTCCCAGTTGTCTTAAAATTGCAAGATGCTTGCCTGGGCTCGCCGATCATCATTACGATCCACAGGACAGAAAGGCCAGAGTGGCGTATTGTCCTCCACGCTCAATTGTTCCTCAAGCCTCACCCGATTTCTCTGGCGATCCGCATGGCGAGCTCAAGATTCTTCTCGGCGTAAACCTCGGTCACGGCTGCGTGTTTGTGACCCAGCACAACTTGGGCCGCTTCCAATCCGTACCGCTTCCGAACGTCCGTTCCCTTGGTGTGCCGCAGTTGCAGCGGGAACCAGTGGGGCACTTCCACACCGGACCTGTTCGCTTGCCTGATTCCGTACTCGATCGCCCGGCGATATGAATCGCTGTCGTAGTGTGTGCCTTTGGGACGCTGGGGATGCTCCTTCGGGCGCCGTCGGGCCTGGCTGGGAGTCATCTTCGATCGCCGCGCGGCGCGGCGCATCCGGCTGCGTTCGGCTTCCGCCTCGATGGGCGAAAACAGGTACGCCGACGTGTCCAGCGTGAGGAACTCGCGGACGATCTGCTGCGCCCGCGGCCCGAGCGGGATCTGCCGCCGATGTCCCCGCCACCTCGTCTTGTGCTGGGGCGGCTCGTAGATCCACACGCTGCCGGTCATGTCGACGTCGCACGCCCGGAAATGGCAGACGTCCTGGGGTCGCATGCCGGTCAGCCGTTGCAGTTCGATCATGGCCCGCACCGGCCGCGAAACATGTGGAAGCGTGGCATCGACCCAGGCATCGGGCACGGGCTTGACGGGCTCCGTTTCGGGCGCGGTCGTGCGTCCGTATCGCAGCGGCGTGACGGCTTGGAGACCATGCAGGATCGAGGCCGGGATCAGTTCCTCGGCGACGGCCCACTTGAAGACCCGGCGCACGCGGTTGATCCGGTTGTTGACGAGTGTCCGGCACAGCCCCTGGTCGATCATCGCCTGTCGAACCGCCTTGAGCGCCTTCGGACCAAACTGGCCTACAGGTGTCGAACCGTAAAGCCGACGCAACGGGCGAATCGCATCACGCATGCAAGCCAGTTCCTTCGTCGGCTGACCGTCGTGCTGGTAGTAGAATTGGGCGAACGTCCAGTACGCAAGGATCAACCGTGAAACCGACAGTCCGCCGGCGTCCTCCGCGGTACGGGAATCCAACGTTTGAGATGTTGTCGGCCGGCTGCGCCATTCGGAAACGAGCCGGGCGTAGGCTTCGTGGCTTTCCGGAGAGTCATACGGACCCAGATAATGATTGTGGCCGTCGATGGTGACCACGGCACACTCGCGAGCCTTGTGCAGGCGATAAGAAGGTTGCTTGCTGATGTGTGGCATATGCGACTCCGAAGAAGAGAAAAACGGTACATGTACCGTCCATCTCAAACTTCTTCGCCGCACTGCCCAACGCAGGCAGGTACCCTAACCAATGAGTTCGGCAAGACTTCCAGAAGCGACTCCGACGGGACTTGAACCCGCGACCTTCGGCGTGACAGGCCGACGCTCTAAACCAACTGAGCTACGGAGCCGATCCACCGGCATCGTCGTCACAACGGGCCGGGCAGAACGCGACGAAGTTTAGCACAAGCGATTGTCGTGACAAGTTTCGTCCGCAAAAAACCGCATCCACGTCGCCAATCGGGTTGTGTTTCGCAGCGACGGACCTGACAATGTTGCGATCAAACGCCTTCGCACACCTTTCGCGGCGGAATCCTCATGCTTCAGACGGTACTCCCGCAGGCATCAACCACTCCGTTGGGCACTGCTTCCTGCCAGCAGCAATCCAAGCCGCGAGTGGTAGCCGTCATGCCCGCTTACAACGCCGCCGCGACTCTGCGTCGCACCGTGGCCGACATTCCCGCAGGTTCCGTGGATGAAATCGTGCTCGTGGACGATTGCAGTACCGACAACACCGTCGACGTCGCGCGCGAACTTGGTCTGACGGTCATTCAGCACGAACGAAATCTGGGCTACGGCGGAAATCAAAAAACCTGCTACCGGCATGCGCTGCAAGCCGGAGCCGACGTCGTGGTCATGATTCATCCGGACTACCAATACGACAGCCGCGTGATTCCCGTCGCCGTGGAAATCCTGCGGCTCGGAATCTGTGACTGCGTCCTCGGCTCGCGAATTCGAACGCGTCGCGAAGCCCTGGCCGGCGGCATGCCACGCTACAAGTACGTCGCTAATCGACTGCTGACGATCACGGAGAACATTGCCCTGGGTCAGAATCTGGGTGATTTTCACAGCGGGTTCCGCGCCTACCGACGCCGCGTCCTCGAAACAATTCCCTTTGAAGCCAACTCGAACGACTTCGTCTTCGACAGCCAGTTTCTCGCACAAGCTGTGTATTTCGGTTTCAAGCTCGGAGACATTCCCGTCCCGGTACGCTACTTCGCGGAGGCATCGAGCATCAATTTTCGGCGTAGCCTGAGGTACGGGCTGGCAACGCTGCACGTTTTGAACACTTACTGGGCACATCGCATCGGCCTGTTCAAGTCACGTCTGTTCTCGATCCCGGACACGTTGCGAAGTCGCGAAAATGCCTAAGATCGACAAACTGCAACATTGACAGAGAGTAGGCAACGACCGTACAACGGCTATAAGTTCACACCTGACTTCCTTCACCTTCGAGGTGCCCCGATGAAATGCCTTTCTGCTCGAGTCGTTTTGGCCGGTGTTAGCTTTCTGTTGCCGTTCGGCGCCCTCTCGTCCAGCAGCGAGGCCGGCGTGATTCCCTGGGTTTACAACGCGATCTTCGGCCCATCGCACGGCCCGTATGGCTACTCGAATTACGGACCGGTGTATTACGGAGCCGGATACGGAGGCGGCTGTTGCGGCACACCGGTAATGGCCTATCGACCGTCGTACCCTTGCTGCGATCCGTGCGCGGTTCCGTGCGGACCCTGCGGGGTCGCGGTTGCCGGATCCTGCGGCGTTCCGCAATGCACGCCGGCTGGCAAGCCAGTGGCGGCTCCCGGCTCCCCCGCACCTGCCACAACTCCGAACAACTCGGGCACTCCAAAAACCTACGCGGAACCTGACAAGTTTGAGAAGCCAACCGGTGCCTCCGCAACTTCTGACCCAAACAACACAGCCCCGACGAGTCCGACTCACGAGTCCGACCCGGGATTCCGCAAGGCTCGGCCGGCACCAACCATCCCGTCCGACAACGAGGAGCGCGAATCATTGAAACCTGCCAATCCTCCGGCGAGCAATGAACCCTCGGCGGATGAAAAGCCAAACCTGAAAGCGCCGGCGGCTACACCCAGAATCAATGACGGCGACGAAGGCGGCACCGAAGTCAAGCCGGCCTCACGCACAAGCCAGAGAATTGCCTGGGCTCCGGTCCTGCAGCGGCGGCAAGCGGCGACGCAGACGCGGCACGGAACGGCCTACGTTGTTCGGCTGCCCGCGTACCCGAAGTTGGACGAACTGAAACAACCAGGCACGGGAACCGCCATCGCGAAAAAGTAACGTGGTGTTTAGGTCCGGCCAACGCTTGCACCACGTGCTTGGGAAACCCGGTTTCGCCACGAAGCCGGGTTTCTTTTTGAGAGTTGAGCGCAGAGATCAGTCCGCAGCATCCCTTGCCCCTCGCCCCTCAACCTTCATGAGCGATGTTCGCGATTTCGGAGCGATCGGTGACGGCAAGGCCGACGACACGGCGGCGATCGAACAAGCCGTGCGACACGGCGACGGCGTGGTGGCATTTCCGCAGGGAGACTACCACATTACGCGATCGGTGGTCGTCCCGCTGACCGATCAGGGCCGGTTCTCGATGCACGGTCACGGCGGTACGGCCAAAATCATCATGGCAGGGGAAGGTCCGGCTCTGAAACTGATCGGCACGCATGGCGGCAGCGCGGACCCGGCCTCGTTCAAGCCCCTCGTGTGGCAACGCGAGCGCATGCCGACCGTCAGCCAGATCGAAATGGAGGGAGCGCACCCGAAAGCGGACGGCATCGAGATCGAAGGCGTCATGCAACCGACGCTCGCGGGCGTGCTGATCCGAAACGTGCGCACGGCGGTCCACATCACGAAACGTGCTCGCAATGTGCTGATCAGCCATTGCCACATCTATCACAACACGGGAATCGGAGTGCATCTCGACGCCGTGAACCTGCACCAGACGATCATCACCGGGTCGCACATCAGCTACTGCCGGCTGGGTGGCATCCGGATCGAACGCAGCGAAATCCGCAACCTGCAGATCACGGGGAACGATATCGAGTACAACAACAACAGCTCGCACAAAGTGCCCGGCGCTGACGCGGAGCCGACGGCGGAGATTTTCATCGACGCCAGCGAGGGGAGTGTGCGCGAGGGAACGATCGCGTCGAACACGATCCAGGCGACTTACAGCCCCGGTGGCGCGAACATTCGCTTCATCGGCCACAGCCCGGAGAAAAACCACAAGGTCGGTCTGTGGACGATCAGCGGGAATCTGATCGGCAGTCAGGAATACAACATCCACCTGACGAGCGCCCGCGGAGTCACAATCAGCGGAAACGTGATCTACAGCGGACACGGCCGGAACCTGCTGGTGGACCACTCGCGAAACATCGTCGTCGGCCCCAACTGCTTCGACCACAACCCCGATTACGAACCAAACGAACTCTGCACCGGCATCCGGTTCGTGGACAGCATGAACTGCACGCTGACCGGCCTCGTGATTCAGGATGCCCAAGCCGGCGAGCATACGGTTCGCGACGCGGGACCGCTCGAACGCGAAGGCCTCATCGAACTCGTGCGCTGCCGGCGCATGAATATGACGGGTCTGCAGGTGCTCGAAGGGACTCCGATCGGCATCCTACTGGAAGAGTGCAGCGACACGCTGATCCAAGGCTGTACGATCCTCGACGACCGCACCCCGCCACGGCTGGCGACTGCGATTCAGTGGAAGGGGCCAGGCTCCGGAAACCTCATCAGCCACTGCCGCGTCGCCGCGAAGATCGACGCCCCGCCGCACGTTCGACAGGCGGGGAACCTGGTGAATTGATCGGTCCCGACGAGCAGGATTGATGCCGACACTGAGACGCGGAGACACGGAGAGGACATACTTTCTCCGCGTCACCGCGTCTCCGTATTCCCTGGACGGCATCCCCCTTGCCGAATTCCGCGACGGGGGATAGTCTGCGTCAGTTGAAACACGAATCTGTCGACCACGTCTGAACCGAGGAGACTCGAAGCATGTCACGTATCTTCGCGAGCGTCACCGCCGCGGCGTTGTTGGTTTTGTTCTGCCTGTCCGTTTCTGGTTGGGCTCAGAATTCGACGAAGCAGCCGAGCGGTTCGGCCGGCAGCGGCAAGTCGGCGAACGGCGAGAAGGCGAGCAGCGGCCAAGCGGCTCCCAATTCCGCGTCCAAACCCTCCAGCTCGGTGAGGGTGGACAAATGCACGATCAAACTGATTGACGACGTGCAACTCGCGACTGAACGGACGGGGATCATCAAGACGATCCACGTTAAGGAAGGCAGCGTCGTCAAGGCGGGAGACACGCTGATTGAACTCAAGGACGAAGTCGCGCGCGCCGCCCACGCCCGCGCCGAAAAGGAGGCGTCGAACGATATCGAAGTCCGGTACGCCAAGAAGGCTCACGAGTTCTCGCTCGCGGAACTTGAGGTCGCACTCGACACAAACCGTCGTGTTCCCGGAGCCGTGCCATTGATTGAAATCAAGAAGCTGCAACTTGGCGCGGAACGCGCCAAGTTGCAGATCGAGAACGCGGAGTTCCAGTTCGACATCAACAAGCTCAAACGGGACGAAACGCAGGCGATGCTCGATATCTATGTCATCAAGGCACCGTTCGGCGGACGAGTCAACAAGGTGCACAAGCACGAGGGTGAGGCGGTTCGGGAAGGTGAGGCCGCGCCAATCCTCGACCTCGTCGATACCAGCAAGGTGTACGTCGAAGGCAACGTTCCGGTGCGAGACATCTGGGCGATCCAAGCCAGCGCCACCGTGCGAGTGAGCCTCGACTTTCCTGACGCCGACCTGCCGCAGGAGAAGGAAACCTTCGAGGGTCGCATCATCTCCATCGATGCCAAGGTGCTGATTGACAAGGTTCGCGTGCGGGCCGAGGTCGTCAACCGCGACGACATCCTGAAGTCGGGCCTGTACGCCACGATGATCATCGAGACCGGTCGCCGAGCCGGCGCCGACACGGCGGAAAAGCCGGCCGGCAAGGCATCCAAGTGATCCGCTGATTCAGGCACCGAACCGGCGCCGCAACGGCTCGCATTCGGCAACCGAATCGAGTCGAACCGGTCAGACCGACACCGAGATTTCAACGCATGAGTTTCGCTCCCACGGTTCCCACACAACTTCTCTCGTCGGCTCAGCGGCCGATCCCGCTCAAGGCGCGAGCCGACTTGACCATCGAGCGGATTCAGTACCAGGGGGCCAACTCGTGGGTGATCAAGGACCCGGTCGGGCTGCATTACTACCGGTTCCAACCGGAGCAGTACAAAATCCTCAACCTTCTGGATGGCGAGCGCAGCCTGGAGCAAATCCGCGACGAGTTTCATCGTGAGTTTCCCACGGTGCGGCTGACGCTCGAGGAGGTGCAGAACCTCGTCACTGACCTGCATCGCACGGGGCTGGTGTACAGCAACCGGCCGGGGCAGGGGACGGCGATGATCAAGCAGCGCCGCGAGAAGCTGAGACAAAAGATCAAGGCCGGCATCCGCAACATCTTGTACATTCGCCTACCGGGTTGGGACCCCGAAGCCACGCTGCGGGCGATTTATCCGATCTTCCGCTGGATGTTCACGCCGTTCGGCGTGTTCGTGGCGATCGCACTGTTTCTGGCGGCCACGACGCTGCTGACCGTGCAGTTCCAAGAGTTCCACAGGCGACTGCCGGGGTTTCAGCAGTTCTTCGCCGGACCCAACCTGGCCTTCATGTGGATCGTGCTGGGAGGCGCGAAGATCATCCACGAATTCGGCCACGGCCTGACCTGCAAACATTTCCGCGGCGAATGCCACGAAATGGGGATGATGTTGCTGGTCCTCAGCCCCTGTCTGTACTGCGACGTGTCCGATTCGTGGATGCTCAAGAACAAGTGGGCGCGAATCATGATCGGCGCCGCCGGGATGTACATCGAATCGGTGCTGTCGTCGCTGGCGATCTTCGGCTGGTGGTTCAGCCAGCCCGGACTGTTTCACAACCTGTGCCTGAACCTGTTTTTCGTCTCGACGATTTCGACGGTCATTTTCAACGCGAACCCGCTCATGCGGTATGACGGCTACTACATGATGGCCGATCTGCTGGAGATCCCGAACTTGCGTCCGAAAGCGGACCGCTTGCTCCGCGAGACCTTCGCGTGGTGGTGCCTCGGGATTGAATCGCGCCCCGACCCGTTCATGCCACAGACGGGAAAACACTGGTTCATTCTGTTTGCGGTGGCTGCCTGGATTTACCGGTGGGTCGTGTTGTTCGCGATCCTGCTGTTCTTCTACACGTTTCTCAAGCCCTACGAGCTGCAGAGCATTGGAATCGCGATCGCGACACTATCGATCGTCTCGCTCGTGGGATCAATGGTTTGGAACATCTATCGCGTCATTTCCGCACCGAGGTTGCAACCCATGAGTTACACGAAAATCACTGTGTCGCTGGTCGTCCTCACGCTGCTGGTGGCGGGGGCCTTGTCGATCCCGTTGCCGCTGCATGCCGAGGCGGGTTTGATCATCGAACCCTACAGGGTTCAGAATGTCTTTTCGCAAACCGCGGGACGACTCGAGGAGGTGTTTGTTGTGCCTGGGCAACGTGTCAAGCCGGGTGACATATTGGCCCGCCTGTCGAATTTCGACAAGGAGCAGCAATACCGGCAGCTCAAAATCGACGAAGCCGTCCAGGAACAGGAACTCAAGACGGTCCGGGCACTCAACGATGCCACACGCATCCAGCTCGCGGAGGAGAAACTAACGTCAATTCGCGAACAGGTGGCCGACTACCAGATGCAACTCGAGCGGCTGATAATCTATGCCCCGATCGACGGCTTTGTCGTCGAGCCGCAACGCGTGCCGGAGCCGAAGCACGACGCGAACCGCCATCAGCTTGGCAAATGGTTTGGTTCGCCGCTTGAGCCGCGCAACCTTGGCTGCTTCCTCGAACCCCGAACGCACCTGTGCAGCATCGCCCCCAACGAGCGGTTTCAGGCAATCATGCTCGTGGACCAGCGGGACCGCAACGAACTCAGCACCGAGCGGGAGGTGAAGATCAAGCTCGACCACTTCCCCGAAAAAATGTACCGCGCAAAGGTCGTCGAGATTTCCGAACGTGAAGTTCTGTTTGCGCCACAAGCGCTGTCCAACAAATACGGCGGCGAACTGCCGACGCAAACGGACGCAGAAGGTCGCGAACGATTGCAGGCCGGGAGCGCGTATCAAGCCACGCTGCTGCTGGACGAGGAGGCCGCCCTGTTACGATCCGGCATGCGGGGCCGCGCGAAATTCCTGATCAGCAACCGCACGTCGGGCGACTGGCTGTGGCTCTGGATTCGCCACACATTCCACTTCCGGCTGTGATCGAACGAACTGTGTGTGGCACGTGCGGGGTGCGGTTCGTACTGAGGGCCCCGGAAGATTGCCGTCCGCCAAGGCCTACGCCTTCAATTCGTATTCCTTGATTTTCCGGTACAGCGTACGCTCGCCGATTCCAAGCATTTTGGCAGCCTCCTCGCGATTTCCCTCCGTGAGCTCCAGCGCACGCTGGATGTAATATTTCTCGACATCGGTCAGCGGCTTGCCGAGCAGACCGTCCTGTCCTGAGACATCGAATACGCCCGTTCCGCCAGCGCCTTCCGCTCGCGGAGGCAGAATATCATCCGGCAGGTCATCGATATCGAGCAGCCCATCGAGATCGACGACCAACATGCGTTCGACCGTGTTGCGAAGCTGCCGGATGTTGCCCGGCCAGTCGTAAGCCATCAGCGCTTGCCGAGCCGTCTTCGAGAATCCTTCAACCTGCTTGCCGTGACGCAACGACAATTCCTTAATGAAGTGTTCGAGGAGCAGGGGGATGTCGCCGCGGCGATCCCGCAACGGCGGCAGCACAATGTTCACCACGTTCAAGCGGTGATACAGGTCTTTGCGGAACGATCCCCTGGCCACCATGTCCTTGAGGTCGGCGTTGGTCGCGGACACCAGCCGCACGTTGACCTGGATGGGCTCGTTGGCGCCGACGCGCGTAATCTGGCCGTCCTCCAGCACGCGGAGCAGTTTGATTTGCGTGGGCATCGGCATCTCGCCCACCTCATCCAGAAAGAGCGTACCGCCGTTCGCGTACTCAAACTGCCCGATCCGCCGCCGCTCGGCGCCGGTGAACGAACCCTTTTCGTGCCCGAACAATTCGCTTTCGAGAATACTTTCGGAGAGCGCCGAAATGTTGAGGGGCACGAACGGCTTGCTCTTGCGGCGACTGTTCTGATGGATCGCGCGGGCTACCAACTCCTTGCCGGTGCCGCTTTCCCCCTGGATCAGCACGGTGCTGTCCGTCGGAGCACATTGTTTGAGCTGGGTCACGAGCTTCAACATCTGCGGTGTGTTGCCGATCACGCCTTCAAATCCGAACTTCTCATCCAGTCTGCGATTCAATTCGGCATTGTGACGAATGAGCCGCAATCGAGCCGACGCCTTGTCAACCGCGGCCCGTAGTTCGCTGATGTCTAGCGGCTTGGTGAGGTACGTGTAGGCCCCGTGCTGCATCGCGGTCACGGCCGAATTGATCGATCCGTGGCCTGTCAGGAGGATCACTTCGGCATCGGGCAGCTCTTCTTTCGCTTTGCGGAGGATCGTCAGTCCGTCCACGTCGCCCATCCGCAGGTCCGTGATGATGATGTCGAACGAGTCACTCTCGATCAACGACGCTCCCTTGGCTCCCGAGCTGGCCACGGTGCTCTCGTAATGGCCCATCCGTTCCAGGCTTTCGGCGACAGCGTCGGCATGGGCCTCGTCGTCGTCGACAATCAGGACGCGCACCTGCGCGGGAGGCAGATCGAGTGACTTTTCGGAAACGGGGGCAGGTGCCATGATCGTATGCAGGAGCGGAATATCAAGTCGTGAAACCAGCCACGGACGGACACCCGACTAATTCAAGGGGCGGCGCGTGAATTGTCAACTGTCGAACACGCTTGCTATCCCCGGTCATGCTGGCAGCGAGATTGTGAACCGTGTCCCGCGCCCGGGCGAGCTGTCGGCGACAATTCTTCCACCGTGTGCCTCCACGATTTTCTTGACGGTCGGCAAGCCGAGTCCACTGCCTCCGGGTTTGGTGGAAAAAAACACGTCGAACATGCGCGCCATCGTCCGGGCATCCATTCCCACACCGGTGTCGATCAGGTCCAGATGTACTGCTCCATCGCGCACGTAGGTCTGCAACTCGAGCTGTCCGCCGTTGGGCAATGCCTGCTGCGAATTGAGAGCCAGATTCAACAGCACTTGCCGGAAGAGCGCGCGGTCGAGTCGCACGGACGGGAGATCGCCTCCCAGGTGCGGACTGAGTTCAATGTGATGCTCCTCAGCCTGCGGGCGATAAAAGTCGATGAACTCTCGAACCATTTCGTTGAGATCGGAATCGACCAGGTCCAACTGTCCGACGCGCGCAAATTTCAGGAACTCGTTGAGGATGTCCTCCAAGTGCCGGCACTCGCGTTGAACCGTCTGAATTTTCTTGAGCATTCGCCGGTCGCGCGGACTTTCCCCCTGAGCCAGATCCTCAACCAGCAATTCCAGGTTCATACTGATGGTCGAGAGCGGATTCTTGATCTCGTGGGCCAGCCCACCGGCCAGCGTGGCAATCTCGGCGTACCGTGCCTGCAGTTGCTGCCGTTCCGCAGGATCCAAGTCTGCCTCGTTGGCCATGGCCTCCGGTCCTTCGGAAATCGAACCGTCGTCAAAACAACGTCAGCCGTGTGCGGGCTCCTCGTGGGAACTCATCACACGGCAAACCAGTGCTGGGACATCTCGACACCAGCAGGCCCGCTCATTTCGCCGCGGCACCGCCACTCTGCTCGGCCAGGACCGCCTTTCGCGAGAGCTTCACCCGGTTCTGCTCGTCCACCGCAATGACCTTCACGGCCATCTTGTCTCCCTCTTTGCAGACGTCGTGGACCGACTTGACGTAGCCATCCGACAGCTCGCTGATGTGACACAGGCCGTCCTTACCCGGCACAATTTCGATGAACGCTCCGAAGTCCTTGATGGAACTGACCGTCCCCTGGTAGATCTTCCCGACTTTGATTTCCTCGGTCAGAGCCTCCACCCGCGCCAAGGCATCGTCCACCTGGAGCTTGTTCGCACCGGCGATCGTGACCATTCCGTCGTCAGTCACGTCCAGCTTGGTTTGCGTCTCCTCCTGAATGGCGCGGATCGTTTTGCCGCCAGGCCCAATCAGCAGTCCGATCTTGGCCGGGTCAATCTTCGTTTGCACCAGCTTGGGTGCGAACTCAGAAATCTCCGCTCGCGGTCGCCGAATGGCTGTGAGCATGGTTCGCAGGAGTTCGATGCGGGCCACCTTCGCCTGCGCCAGCGTCTCGCGAATGATCTGTTCGCTAATCCCGTCGATCTTGAGATCAAGTTGGATCCCCGTCACGCCGCGTTGCGTGCCCGCGACCTTGAAGTCCATGTCGCCGAAGTGATCCTCGTCGCCGATGATGTCGGTCAGCAAGACATGCCGTTCAGTTTCCTTGACGAGTCCGATCGAGATTCCGGCCACCGGCTGAACGATGGGCACGCCCGCATCCATCAGCGCCAACGTGCCGCCGCAGACGCTGGCCATCGAACTGCTACCGTTCGATTCCATGATGTCTGAAATCACGCGCATCGTGTACGGGAATTTGTCCTTCGGGGGGAGTATGTTCTCCAACGACCGCTCCGCCAGTGCTCCGTGGCCCATCTCGCGTCGCCCCGGACCGCGGATCGGCCGGCATTCGCCGACGGAGTACGGCGGGAAGTAATAGTCGAGCATGAACCGTTTGGAATACTCCGGGAACACGCCATCCACTCGCTGCTCGTCACCCGTCGTGCCCAACGTCACCGTACACAGCGATTGAGTTTCTCCGCGAGTGAACAGTGCCGACCCGTGAACTCGCGGCAGCACGCCGACCTGGCATGAAACCGAACGCAGGTCCGTGAGCCCTCGGCCGTCGAGCCGCCGTCCTTCGAGAATCAGCTCGCGGACGACTCGATATTCGACGTCATCAATGGCTGCCTTAAGCTGAACCACGGTATGCCCTTCCGGCGTGACTTCAACACCGTTCGGGAACAACTTGTCCAACCACGATTTCTTCAGTGCCGCCGTAGCTTCGGCTCGCGTTTGCTTGCCGGCGACCGATTTGCACTCGCGCATGGCCTGCCAGGCTTCGGAGCGCAAGAGCGATTTGAACGGATTTTCTGGCTTACCTGCAAACGCCTTCGCCGGCGTGCCAACCTTTTGTGTGAGTTCCTCCTGCAACTCACACAAGGCCACGATGGCTTTGTGACAAAACATGATCGCATCGACCATGATTTCTTCGGAGAGCTGATCCGAGAAGCCCTCGATCATCAGCACCGACTGCTTGTTGCCAGCGACGACGAGGTCGAGGCTGCTTTGTTCGAGGTCTGCCTGCGTGGGCATGAGCACGAACTGCCCATTCACCCACCCTGCCCGCACGCCCGCCAAAGGACCTTGAAACGGGATCTCGGGAGCGATGCAGAGTGCTGCGCTTGCGCCGGTGATCGACAGGACATCTGGATCGTTCTGACCGTCACAGGCAAGCACGTTGGACATCACCTGCACTTCGTCGTTGTACCCCTCCGGAAACAGTGGACGAATGGGTCGGTCCGTCAGGCGAGCCGTCAGAATCTCGCGAAGCGTCGGCCGGCTCTCGCGTTTGAGAAAGCCTCCCGGGAACTTCCCTGCGGCTGCGGCGCGTTCCCGATAGTCCACTGTCAGTGGGAAGAAGTCGATGCCGGGGCGCGGCGGACCAGATTGAGCCGCCACAAACACCACCGTATCACCATACCGGACCACCACAGACCCGCTGGCCTGCTTGGCCCATTCACCTGTCGTAATACTTAGCTGCCGTCCCCCAACTTCACGTTCGACCGTAACTTTCACTCTGTTCACCTGTAGAAAAAAAGGATCTGTGGCCGGTTGTTCGCTACTTGCGAATCTGCAACCGACCGATGAGGCTTTGGTAACTCTGGAGATTCGTACGCCGCAAATAGTTGAGCAGCCGGCGTCGCTGACTGACCAGCATCAGCAACCCACGTCGACTGGCATGGTCCTTCATGTGCGATGTGAGGTGTCCCGTCAGTTCGTTGATTCGGTGTGTCAACATCGCAACCTGAACCTCCGGCGATCCAGTGTCACTATCCGACCGACGGAACTCCTTGATAATTTTCGTCTTGTGTTCTTTTGTGATGGGCATGATTGAGAACTTTTTGTTCGCAGGACTTTCGTCCCACTTTAGCAAGACAGCGACACGAATCAACGCGGATTACCGTGCGTTGGCCGATCGAAATTACCCGGTGCCTTTGTGGGGCCGGATGATATCAACTCCCGTTTCGGAATCCAAGGATGATCGCGAAGTTCCCGACATGCGACGCGAGTCGGCAAACCACAACGCGATGAACACCGGAGCCAGCACTGCGGCGGCCCAATGATAGCTCGTCAACCCAAGACCCAAAACGGGTTCCGGTCGTAAAAACTCCGTGACGAAGCGAAAACCAAAATAGCTGAGGAAGTACAGTTTAATGAGTTGCCCGCGGAAGCGGCCGGCAGCTTTGAACGAGACCAGCGCTGCCGAGGCACCAGCATGAAAAATGGCCTCATAAATCTGGGTTGGGTGGCGAGGCAGTCCGTCGCCGAACCGACAGGCCCACGGAAGATCGGTCACTGTTCCAAAGCAACACCCAGCGTGAAAGCACGCCAACCGACCGATTGCGACGGCCAGTGCCACCGGAGCTGCAAATGAGTCGCCCGTCTTTTGCTTCACTCCGCTGTACCACTTGGCCAACTCCACGCCAAAATACCCGCCGACCAATCCCAGCATGATCGTCTTTCCATTGTCCAGCCATGCGCGACCTCCGAGCAAACCCTGCCAATCCGCGAACACGAAAGGAAGTTTCGAGCCGAGCATGCCGCCACAGAACGCACCAAGACCGACAGCCCATCGTTGCTTCCGAGTAAGATTCAATTCCGGACGCGACCGGCGAAACAACAGCATCGCCGTCACGATCGATGCCAACATTAGGCCGACATATAACCAGTCGGCGCCGCCAGAGTCGACAACGATTGGTTCGAGGTTAAGCATGGTGCCGTCAGGCGGTTCCAGTTCTTGAGCAGAGACCGGGAGGAGTAGATCGACGTGGCGTTGCCACTTGCCGCGTCAGGACGCTCCACGTCCAATGGTAAGGGAATCGCACATGACAACGCCAATGGATGCGAATCGTCCGGCAATCCAGATCGACCGGGTGATCCCCACGCGCCGGCCGAATGAGCGCCCGATCGGGCATCACATCTGGTCGAATCTATCGTTCGTGCATTGGCGAGTGCCTGCGGCAGTCATCGAATCACTGCTGCCGAAATCTCTGACGCTCGATACCTGGGACGGCGACGCGTTTGTTGGGCTGGTGCCGTTTTTCATGTCCGGAGTCCGACCGTGGTGGTCGCCTCCGGTGCCAGGCATCTCATCCTTTTGCGAGACGAACGTGCGTACGTATGTGCACATGCGAGGCCGAGACCCAGGGGTCTGGTTTTTCAGCCTCGATGCGGCTAGCTCGCTGGCAGTTCGCATCGCGCGATGGCGATGGCATCTGCCCTACTTCCGGGCGGAAATGCAATTGCACCGCCAGGGGCAGCGTGTCACATATGCCAGCCGACGACTGTGGCCCGGGGCGACGGATGCGTGCCTGACTGCCGAAGCCGAAGTCGGGCCGCTTCTTGGTCACGAAATCGCCCACCGCGAATTGCCTGCCGGTTTGGCGATTCCAGGCAGTCTCGAGCACTTCCTGATCGAGCGTTACATTCTTTTCTCCGTCGACAGCCGGGGCGCTCTTCGACGGGGCCGTGTGCACCATGCGCCGTATCCCATTCGCACAGCGCGATTGGTTTCATTGAAGGATTCGCTGGTTGCGGCGTGCGGCATCGCCGTTGATTCGAAACCCTGCCACGTGGCGTTTTCCGATCAGGTGCGAGTGGAAGTATTCCCGTTGCGACACGTCGATTGATCAGAGACCTCGGATACTGTCGGCAAACGATCGGCTTGGGGCCGCGCTGGGGATTCCGCGGTGATGCGGCGGGGCCATCGCGTCCGTTCGCCCAGCGACGAATTTGTCCAATCGCGTGTTCAGATTCCATGTCGCCTGTTCGAAGGCGGTCTGGATCGCTTCTCGATGCCGCTTTCGCGCCGCGACGGTTATCCCGAGATACGACACCAGACCCACAAAGCTCGCGCTCAGGGCCTGCCGATGCACTTGTGAAACTGCAGGTTGCCCAAGGCCGACCCCCATCAGAACCCCGCTCAGAATCAGAATTGTCGTGCGGCTGACGACAGATGGCGCCGGGTTGGTCGTCACGAACCGGCCGTTCACGGAGTCTGGAAGCATCGTCTCCTCCTCTCAATCAAGGGACCCGCTGGGGGATTGCCGCGTCATGCTGCCCACGCGACTAGCCGACCGGTGCCGGTGTCTCGGGATGCGGACGTGCCATGTGTTTGTCGATGCGTGAATTGAGGATGCTCACCATTCGGTCGTGCGCCTCGCGTGCAACCCTCTCGTGCTTTCGCCGCGATGCAACCTCCAACCCAAGGTACGCAATTAATCCCGTGAGCCCGACGTAGAAGCCAAGAGAGTGCATGCTGGGCAGGACGCCTTCACGAAGGGCCAACCCCAGCAGGACGCCACTCAACACCAGAATTGTGCTGCGGCTAAGCAGAATCGCTTCCCGTTTCGGAACGGAAGATTGCTCAAACCCCAGCTCGCACGTGTTACCCGGCTGACTCTCCATCATTGTGCACGCCCCTCAAGCCCGCATCGTCGCCACGTGATCCCAGTCCAATCTTCCGCTAAGACGGCTTACCCGGACACTCCGCTCGGCCGCGCCGGACTTTTGTCGGTGGAAGTCGCGTCGCGAGGGCCTTCGCCCACTTCCTTGTCCAGCCATGAATTGAGAACCGTCGCGGCTTTTTGAAGTGTCACTTTTGTCGCTTCGCGATGGCGGTGTTGAGCCAGCATTTCGAGGCCAAAGTACGAAATGATCCCGACGACACCAGTAAAGTACCCCAGCAGATACAATTCATTCTCCAAGCCATCTCGCAACCCCATGCCCACGAGGATTCCGCTGAGGATCAGAATTGAACTGCGACTGAGCAGCGGTCGCCCAGCCGCGCTGCGGAGACCCGACTTCTCCTTTTGGACGGACATGCCCAATGCCTCCCGGCGTACAAAGTGTCAATGCGGAACGGCTTGCCTGTAATGGCCAGCCTCCCAGAATTCATTGCAGGAACACTAGGTCGCGTCCTCAGACAGTCAAATGGAGGCTCAACGTTTGATGACAATTCGCAACCGTGGCAAACGGAATCGCGGTTCGCCCACTTCAAGCGTCACAACCCGATCCGGACTTCCCATCGGAACGAATTGTAATTTGCATTTGCCGATCGACCGTGTCTGTCTATAATTTGCTCGCCAGGTGGGAGGCACTCAAAGCCCGCCAGGTCGAATTCGCACAGAACATCTCCCGGGGCAGATGCGTATGTCCAGTCGAAAACGCAAGAAGGATGTTCGCGAAGACTGTTTTCCCAACGCCCATTGCCCGCTCGCCTCCCTGATGCGGCGGTCTCAGGTGGATTTCGAGATCGACTTCTTTGAACAAATCCTCAACCGCGACCCCGTGTATGTGGACGTGCTGAGAAACCTGGGCGAGCTCTTTTCCGTCAAAGGCTGCCATCGACGGGCGTTGCAGGTGGATTTGCGACACGTCGCCCTGCGTCCGAACGATCCCCTCGCGATCTACAACCTCTCGTGCGACTACTCGCTGCTCGGACAATACTCCGAAGCCATCCAGTCGCTGCGCCGAGCAATCCGCGTCGGTTATCGAGACGTGGAGCACATGCTCGCCGACACCGACCTGACGCCTCTGCACCGGCATCCGGAATTCGAAGCCCTCCTCCAAGAGCTTCAGAAAGTGGACGCACCGGCCTCCGAGTAACTTCCCTCCCCGAATTCCTTCGTCTCCGCCTCCGCGACATTCAGAGCCACCATGCACGGACTGGCCGAACGTGTTGAAGAAGCCGCTCGAGCCGTTCGAGCTCGCTGTGCAACCACGCCCCGCGTGGGGATCATCTTGGGGACCGGCCTCGGTGCATTCGCGTCGCAGATTCAGGATCGCACGGTCATCCAGTACGGCGAGATCCCGCACTTTCCCGAATCGACGGTCGAGTCGCATGCGGGACAACTCGTGCTCGGGCGAATCAGCGGAGTCCCCGTCGTGACGATGGAAGGTCGGTTCCATTTCTACGAAGGCTACTCGATGCAGCAGGTGACGTTTCCGGTGCGGGTCATGAAGGCCCTCGGAGCCGACACGCTGATCGTGACGAATGCGGCGGGCGGGATGAATCCGCAGTTCGAACTCGCGGACGTGATGGTCATCGAAGACCACATCAATCTGATGGGAGACAACCCGCTGCGAGGTCGCAACGACGACAGCCTCGGCCCGCGGTTCCCGGACATGTGCGAACCGTACAGCCGCAAGCTGATCGTGTTGGCCAAACAGTGCTCGCTGGAACTCCGCATCCCGTGCCAGCAAGGCGTGTTCGTGGCCGTTGCCGGCCCGAACCTCGAAACGCGAGCCGAATACCGCATGCTCCGCGGCCTGGGCGCCGACGTGGTCGGCATGTCCACCGTCCCCGAATCGATCGTGGCCGCGCACTGCGGCCTGCGCGTGCTCGGCTTCTCAATCGTCACCGACCTCTGCCTCCCCGACGCTCTCGAACCGGTGGACATCCAGAAGATTCTCGCCGTCGCCGCGAAAGGTGGCGAGCGGTTGTCACAGCTGATCGCTCGCGTTCTGGAACGCCTGCCGACAAACGAATAGGGCAGGGTGGCCGTGGCTGCACCAAAGAGAAGCCACGGTCAAGACGTTCCGAGGCTGCACTCCGCTCCAACCCCAGCCGCAGATTGAGCCACGCTTCAGCCAGCCGGAGTTACTTCTCAACCGACAGCCGCACCTTGATACCGGCCACTTCATAGCGTAGGCCGAGCGGGCTGAACACTTCGTCGAGCAGTTGTTCAAGCGGCACATCCTTCACGTCCACGCTGACTGGCTGGTCCAGACTGACCTCCGCCTTGCGCAGCGCAGCCGCGTCGTACTCGAATTGCACGCCGGCGTTCTTTTCGATCGCCGTCATCAAGGCCGACACCGGAGCCTTCGTCGTCAGCGTGAAGCGTTTCAGCCGCAGATCGTTTTTGCCGACGGGCGACTTCGTGTTCTTGGAAACCGATTTCGTCGGAATGTTGGCCCGGTCGAGTTCCTCATGTTCGTCGATCGTGGCGACGACGCGGAGGCGGCCCTTGTCGATGTCGATCTTGGTGTCGGGATACGCTTCGCGCCAGCGTTCGGCCGCCTGCGCCGCGGTCAATCCCCGCGGAGGCGGATGGAACCGCGCCACCGCCACCCGCGTGGGAGCCTTCACGATCCGGATGCCGTTCCCGCGATCGATCCACTCGAACGTCAGATCGAACTGGCAGAGCACGATCGAAAGCGATTCGATCGCCGTCGCCTGCGGAACTGCCGCGCCGGCCCAAAGGTCATGCGGCACGAGTTCGATCTGGTCGACTTTGAACGAATACTTCGCGGCCACTTCCCGCACGATCTCCTGCGGCGTGGCGAGGTCCTCCCAGTGGATGGTTGTTTTCTTGTTGAGGTCGAACGCCCGCCGAGCCGGAACCTTCGTCGCGGCGTCTGCACCCTCGATCAACTCGTCGCGGCGAAGTTCGATCAGCGTCCGCAATCGCCCGCACGCCGCGACCGGTCCGACGTAGACCGTGTTCCCCACCGCGACCGCGCTCGCCTGTTGAGCATGCACCAACTCGCGCAGCAGATCGAGCGTTGGTTTGTTCTTCATCTCGACCGTCAGTTCGACGTCCGGATCCAATCGCCCGTCGAGAAACACCGCCACTCGCTGGTTTGAACTGACTCGCGCCACAATCGTCCGAACGCTGGCATTCTCCCACGTCCCGCTGAGCGGCTTACCCAGCGCATCCGTGAAGGCTTTACCGGTCAACTTGTCGGTCGTGTCCGCCGCCGTGGCTTGACGAGGCAGGGTAGCGACGACGAGCAACGTGACTGCTCCCCATCGAATTGCGGAAGAGTAACCTGAAGCGTGAGCGAGGGCGACTGAAAGCCCAGCGTGAAAGCTCCCTCTCTCACGCTTCGGGTTACTTTCACAATGGCCAGTCGAACTCAGGTGTGGAACCACGGCCCGTCGAACCCGATCAACTGACAACACCGCTCGAATCGAATTGGTCCGCAGCACGGTCATGTCCTTCACGAGCACTGTAGCTCGGCCCTTCTGGGCCGAGGCGGTTTTGATGCATGAAAGTCGGCCCGGAAGGGCCGACCTACGGGTTGGCGATCACAGTTTTCGAGTCACTTCTGTTGATGAACCCGTTCAAATTCCGTTCTACAAAGTAGCCAGAGCCGATGCTACCATGACTCGGACCAAACTCGTAGGACAAGCGTCTCGCTTGTCCGTTTGCAAGAAAGACTGAGCGAGCGAGTCGCTTGCTCTACGACAAGGAATTGCCGCATGCTGCCCACCCACGCCGTCGGGATCGACCTCGGCACCACGTATTCCTGCATCGCGTACCTCAACGAGCACGGCGAACCGATTTCGCTTCCCAACGCGGAAGGCGAAACGTCCACGCCATCAGTGCTGCTTTACGATCAGGGCGAAATCATCGTCGGCACCGAAGCCCTGCGCAACGCGATCATGAATCCCACGCACGTGATTCAGAATGCCAAGCGATTCATGGGTGATGCGAATCAAAAATGGACGATCGACGGTCGCACGTTCACGCCGGTGGATGTGTCGGCGGCCATCCTCCGCAAGCTCCTGGAGGACGCTCAGCGGCAGATCGGTCCCATCGACCGAGCCGTCGTCACCGTGCCGGCCCAGTTCAGCGACCTCCAGCGAAAAAACACTCAGGAAGCCGGACTGAAGGCGGGTCTCACGCGCGTGGACATCATCAACGAACCGGTCGCCGCCGCGCTGTGCTATGTCCTCGGCGCGGAAGGTTTGTGGTTCAGCGAACTCGCCAACGAGCAGAAGATTCTCGTGTACGACCTCGGCGGCGGAACGTTCGACCTGTCGCTCGTGAAGTATGCGCAGAACGAAGTCCGCGTGATGGCCAGCAGCGGCGACCTGTACCTCGGCGGCATCGACTGGAACGAGTGCCTGTTGAAGGCGGTCGCGGAACAGTTCAACAAGGAATTCGGAGCCGACCCGCGCAGCGACCTGGAGAGCCTGCAACATCTGTCGTGGGAGGTCGAACAAACGAAGCGCAGCCTCACCGTGCGACCGAAAGCCACGCTCCTGTGCCAGCACGCCGGCAAGCGGAAGACGTACCAGATCGAACAGTCGCAGTTCAACAAGCTCACAACGCACCTCGTCGACAAGACCGAGAAGCTGACGACAAAGTTGCTCAAAGATTACCGGCTGGGCTGGCAGAACGTCGATGTTGCGCTCACCACGGGCGGTTCGTCGCGCATGCCGATGATCCGCGACATGCTCAAACGCCTCAGTGGACGAACGATCAACACGACGCTTTCGCCCGACCAGTCGATCGCGCACGGAGCCTGCTACTACGCCGGCATGCTGCTGACGAACAGCGAATTCATCCACTCGATCCAGAACACGGTCATCGGCCAACGATTGACGAAATTGAAGCAGAAGAGCGTCACCGCCCGCGGCCTCGGGATTCTCGTGCGGAATGCGGACAACAAAACCCGCAGCCCGTACTACATAATCCCCGCGAACACGCCGATCCCCGCGTCGCACACCCACAATTTCGGCACGGTCGTCGCGAATCAGCAACGCGTGAAGCTGCACATCGTCGAGAGCGGCACCGAGGCGCACAAGGACTATGTTGAACTGGGGACCTGCACGATCGAAGGGCTGCCGCCGAATCTTCCGGCGGATTCATTGATCGCGGTCACGATCAGCTACGACGAGAGCGCCCGCGTGCATGTCGCCGCCAGGGACGTTGCCAGCGGCAAGCAGGCCACGGCGGAAATCATTCGCAAGGAGAACCTGATCACGCAGGAAGTCGAAGAGTCGGACGAGGACGAAGTGCTGCTGGTTCCGGCGGACGACGAGATCCCGCTGGTCGGCGGAGCCAGCGGGCCGGTCCCCATGTCGCCGCGGGCGATGGCGTCGGCGAAGTCCGGATACGAAATCAAGTCGCCCACACCACTCAAGAAACCGGCCCCGATGCTCTCGGTTCAATCGTCCGGCGTCATCCCGATCGTACCGCCGACTCCGGCGATCAAACCGATCCCGAAACCGGTTCCAAAGCCTGTGCCGCCTCCCGCAGCGAAAGCCGCAACCCGTTCCGCCGAAATCGAATCGTCGTCGGTTCCGGTGCTGCTTTGTAACAACTGCGGCGAAGTCTTGAATCCGCGGGGCGAGTGCCCGTCGTGTGGCAAGCCGCAGAAGCCGGCCGCCAAACCGATCGCGAAGCCAGCCAAACCGGCCGCGCCAACGAGACCCACACCGGCCGCGTCCGTCCCCGCCTCGCGACCCGTCACGCCGAGCGTGCGCCCCATCCCATCGCCCGGTGCCACCGCGAAACCGGGACCGGCCAAGCCCACGAAACCGGGCGGGAGCGTCATCCTGAAACCAGAAGACGACGAGATCATGGAATTGCCGGTCAAGAAACCCGCGGCCGCCAAGCCCGGTTCACCGGGGACACCTCGCAAACCTGGAGGCAAAGACGCCGGTGAGGAAGAATTCTGGAAGCTCGCCGACCGGAAGTAGGTCAAGCTTTCCATCCTGACGCTTCGTCCAAGTCCAAAGTAGCAGGTACGCTCCTTGTGCCGTCACGGCACAAGGAGTGTGCCTACTACAATGATGACGACACGCTCTTTGAAGGCTGATGCGCAAGCGAAGGTCCTTCGGCGCGTGCCTTCGCTTACGCGTTTTGAAGTTGCGCTGTCTGTGGATCACCACCGGGTTGACCCCGGAGGAATCATGACTGGAAAGCTACAGCCGATGAAAAAACGACCGTTCTCAGCCTCCGTTGGGTTTGTCCCAACGAGGCTACGACTGGTGAGCGAGCGTCGCCCCAAGCTTCCCAGTCATCGTTCCGACGGGGCCAGGCCGACTGTGTTCGAAATAGCGCAACATCAATTCTTGCGCGTCGGGCTTCGACACTCGCGAGCTACCCGCCTTGCGCCTGAAGTGCGTCCAACCGCGCGACAGCATCGCGGTACTCGTAGTCCACTTCCAGAACCTTCTGGTAGTACTCTTCGGCCGCCTTCAGATCCTTCTGATCCTCGCAGATGCGCGCGAGCGAGTAGAACAGGTTCTTGAACAGATCGGGCTTCTCGTCGAAGTTGACTTCGGGGATCGCGGCCTCGTACTGCCGCCGGCCGAGGGCCACCTTGTTGTCCTTGATGAAGCACCGACCGAGCGACACGAGCGCTTCGCCCTTGATCCGCGGGTCGCCGCGAGACGCCTGCAACAGCGGGATCGCTTTCTGCCAGTTCTGGACCTGCATGTGGAGCTTCGCCAGCTCGAACTTCAATCGCATGTCGTTCGGGTAGCGCTCGGTCCGGCGGCTGAACACATCGAGTTGTCGTTTGACCAGCTCGTTGTGGAGTTCGATCACTTTCTGCTTGAGTGACGCATCGTCGGCCTGTTCCGACGCCTGTGCGCGAGCCGCCTGCAATTCGTTCTGCAACAGATCGAGCTGCACGTCCTCCAGCATTTCCTTGATGTTCGCGTCGCCGCCTGAAACCTGAACCGCTTCTTCGAGCTGCTTGGCGGCGTCGGCCAACTTGCCTTCCCGTTTGTAGTAGTCCACCAGCTTCAGAAAGTTGTCCTTGTTCTTCGGATCCTTGCGGATGGCTCGCAACAGGTCGGCTTCAACTGACATTCCCGGCCCATCAATCTGCGGTCCCTTGCTGAGGCGCGTGTCGGTTTCGTAGCCGTAGGCCGACGTTGGCCGAGTGGTTTCCGCTTCGGCCAGCCCAGATTTCTTGATGGCGCTCTCGGCCTGCGTGGCCATCACTTTCGAACGCGCTTCGCCGTCGTACGGGTCCAGCTTGGCCACGCGATCCCAGACGCCGGACGCCTTCACAAAGTCGCTCCGCGATTCCAGAATTCCCGCCAGGGACCGCAGCACATCCTTGTTCGTGCCGTCGGCTTTGATCGATTCCTCGTAGGCGAACATCGCAACTTCGGCGTGCCCCAGCTCGCGACAGGCGTCACCGAGGTCCGCGTTGAAGCCGGCGTGCCACGGGTTGACCGCCAGACCTTCCTCCGCCGCTTCGGCCAGCGTCTTCCAATCTTTCTGCATGCGAGCCTTCTTGGCCTTGCCGGTCGGGCCCATTAACTTCATCGCCGCCATCTTCGCCCCGGTGCCGTTGCCGCCATACAGTCTTTGTTCGGCACCGCGAAGAGCCTGTCGATAGGCGAGATTCCCCGGGTCCTGCTTGACGCAAGCCGAGTACATTTGAATGGCGTAGTCAAAGCTGCCCTTCGCCACGGCGGAATTCCCGGCGACGAAGCACTTGACCGCGATACTTTTGCCGTCGGTGGACATGATGGATAACGTCACGAATGTGGAGGAATGTCAGCCGCCGTTGGACTGTGCCCACGCGACTCGGCTAACATGACGCCAGCGTAGTTCGCGCACGGAAAAAACTCAATCGCGTTGTTTCGTGGACGGTGAAACAGTTCGGCGAGCGGGGGCCGTGAGGCCCCCGAGTCAATCCGCATCAGTTCTCGGAGGGCTGACGCCCTCCGCTCGCTTTGTAAACGAGCAAGCGGGACGCTTGCTCTACGTTGGAGCAGACAGGCAAACGTGACAAACCCTGGGACTGTTTATCTGGTCGGAGCGGGCCCCGGCGATCCGGGACTGCTCACACTGCGCGGGTTGGAATGCCTCCGCCGGGCCGACCTCGTGCTGTACGATGGCCTGGTCAACCCGCTCCTCCTGCGTCACACTAAAGCCCACGCCGAGAGAACCTGCCGCAGCGAAACCCGATCGGGGCGGAATCTGCATCAGGCGGAGATCAACCAGCAACTGATCGACGCCGCGCGGGCTGGCAAGACGGTCGTGCGGCTGAAGGGAGGCGACCCGTTCGTTTTCGGACGCGGAAGTGAAGAAGCGGCCGCGCTGGCTGAAGCGGGCATCCCGTTCGAAGTCGTTCCCGGTATCACCGCCGCCGTGGCCGCCAGCGCGTACGCTGGAATCTCGCTGACGCATCGCGACTGGGCGTCGGCGGTGGCCTTCGTTACCGGACACGAAGACCCGATCGAACCCGACGCGGCGATTGACTATGCCTCGCTTGCGAAGTTCCCTGGCACGCTCATTTTTTACATGGGACTGCACCGGCTGGAAGCGATCGTGACCGCGCTCCTCGACGCCGGCAAACCGGCCGCGACCCCCGCCGCCGTGATCAGCCGCGGGACGACTCCCGCCCAACGCACGGTCACCGCCGAACTCGGGCACCTCGCCGAAGCCGTCCGCAGGGCTGACCTGCATCCGCCGTCGCTGATCTTGGTCGGCGAATGCACGCTCCAACGCGAAGCCATCGCATGGTTTGAACGGCGTCCCTTGTTCGGCCTCCGCGTGGCGATCACTCGACCCGCCGAGCAAGCCGGACCGCAGATCGAGCGCCTGCTGGAACTCGGTGCCCAACCGATCGTGCTGCCGACCATCGCCGTGAAACCGAACGACGACTGGTCCGATGTGGACCGCAAACTGGCAGAGCTGTCGCACTACGATTGGCTGGTGTTCACGAGCGTCAATGGCGTGCGTTCGCTGCTGGATCGGTTGTGGTCCACCGGCGGCGATTCGCGGCGGCTGGCCAACGTGAAGCTCGCCGCGATTGGCGATTCGACCGCGGACGCCCTGCGCGAGTTTCAACTTCAACCCGACGTCGTCCCGGAATCGTTCCACGCCGAAGCGCTCGCAGCGGCCCTCGAACAGCATGTCGCCGGGAAGCGCATTCTGTGGGCACGAGCCAGTCGCGGGCGCGACGTCCTTCCCACCGAACTGCGATCGGCCGGCGCGACCGTGGACGAATTGGTCGTTTACCAAAACCTCGACATCGACCGCTGGGACCCCGATCTCGTCGCGCTGCTTGAGCGCGGCGACGTCGATTGGATTTGCCTGTCAGCTCCCTCCGTCGCCCGCAACCTGCGCCGCTTGCTTTCGCCCGCCGCGCTGGCTCACGTCGGCACCCGAATCAAACTCGCCACCATCAGCCCCGTCACATCCGCCGCTGCCCGCGAAGCCGGACTGCCGATCGCGGCCGAAGCGACGACGTTTACATGGGAAGGATTGTTTGATGTGATCCGATCCCCGTAGGTCAGGCTTTCCAGACTGACACGTCCAAGATCAGACTTCGGCTGCGTGTGTCAGGCTGGAAAGCCTGACACACGTGCTGGAATCCGCCGCGCGACCGGGATACGATCTCGCGAGATTCAATTGCAGTCTTCGCGACACAAAATTCATGCAGGAACCACACCATGTCACACGTCGACACACCGCCCGTTGATCGCCGCCGATTCTTGAAGACCAGCCTCGCCGCCACGGCCGCGGCGTGCGGAGCGAACTGGATTCCGCTCGCGGCGGCTCAGGACCAACCCGCCGATCCGTATCGCGGTTTCAAGATGGGCATCCAGAGTTATTCGTTGCGAGGGTTCCCGGTACTCGAGGCGCTGGAGATTTCCACGAAGCTCGGGCTGAAACATTGGGAATCGTACCCGGCGCACATTCCGGTGAGTTCGGTGCCGAAGAACGTCGCCGAGCAAAAAGAAATGCTCGCCAAGGCGGGTGTGACGTTGATCGCGTTCGGTGTGGTCGGGTTCGACGGCAACGAAGCGAAGGCCCGCGAAGTGTTCGATTTCGCGAAGGCGATCGGCATTCAGTCGATCAGTGCCGACCCGCAGAAGAACGCCGAGACGTTCAAGTTGCTCGACAAACTGGTCGAGGAGTATGGAATCAGCATCGCGATCCACAACCACGGCCCCGGCCATCGCTGGGACAAAATCGACGATGTAGTGAACGCGGTCAAGGATCATCACCCGCGCGTCGGTGCGTGCGTGGACACCGGGCACTATCTTCGCAGCAAGGAGAATCCCGTCGAGGCTCTCGAACGGCTGGGCAGCCGCGTTTTCGGCGTGCACCTGAAGGATGTGAAGGACGGAAAGATTTTCAAAATCCTCGGCGAAGGAGACCTCGACGTGGTCGGATGCTTAAAGGTTTTGACCAAGCTCAAATACCAATACTGCCTGGCCCTCGAGTACGAAGAGAATCCGAAGAACCCGGTGCCCGACTTGGAAGTCTGCCTGAAGAACGTTCGGGCCGCGGTGGCAAAGTTGTAGGAGCCGGCTCCGCCCGGCGAACGATCACGGACGGGAGGCTAATCGCGACGATCGAGGGGCGACGATCAGGGGGCAGTGCCCCCTCCTACGGTTCAGAAATACTGCGTCATGAACCGGAAGCCCAGGCGGGCGATGACGAGTCCGATGACAATGATGACCGATTTTTTTGCCCCGCCAGCCATGCCGTTGTAATCGGCCCCGCGTTTCATCAGCACCCAACCAATCAGCGCCACTGCGATCAGGATGGTGGCGTACTGCATCAGGGTCAGGTTGTCCCAAGCCCGGAAAAGCTGGTCTTCGTAGTAACGCAGATACAACTCGATGGCATTCATGGTCGCTACCGCCTCGCCACGTGAATTCGTTTGCTCCGTGGGAAACGTAGCTCACGATTTCACGTCAGGCAAATCGTTGGCATGCGACCATCACCGGGACTGACCGTGAGACTCCGTTGCCCGCCGGACCAGTTCCTTGATGAGCGGCAGGTTGGCTTCCGGGAACTTCAGCGAATCGAGTTCCACGCCGGGAACCCAGCGGAAGCCCTGATGCTTCTCGGCCACCTGTTCGGGATCGGCCGGGCGGCAAAGCCAAAAGTGGAGGTCCACCGACCCGGTGGGGTAGGCAAACGTGCGCCGCATCAGCAGGTCCACCGTCTTGACCTGCAAGCCGGTTTCTTCGAGGCATTCGCGGCACGCTGCCAGGCCCGGCGATTCCTTGGGAAGACACTTCCCACCCGGGAACTCGGCATGGCCGGGGAGAGAACTCTCCGGCCCACGAAGCCCGACAAGATACCGTCCGCGAAATTCAACGACCGCGATCCCGATCGGCTGAGGAGTCCGTTCCGAAGTCATCGTCCTCTCCAAAATACTTGCGTCGTTACCATTCCACTCTGGGGAAGAGGGAGAATCTACAATTGCATGTCCGCCGGCGGTGCCCCCATCACATGAAACCCCGCATCCACGTGCAAGGTTTCTCCAGTGACGCCGCTCGCCAGATCGCTCAGCAAATACATCCCCGTCTTGCCGACTTCTTCGGCGGAAATGTTGCGACGCATCGGCGACATGCCGTTGTACAGCTTGAGCATCGTGTCGAATTCGCCCACGGCCGATGAACTGAGCGTCTTGATCGGGCCGGCGGAGAGGGCATTGACGCGGATGCCACTCGGGCCGAGATCGAACGCGAGGTACGTGGTCAAACTCTCCAGCGCGGCCTTGCAGACTCCCATGATGTTGTATCCGGGAATGACCTTCTCGCCGCCGAGATAAGTCAGCGTGAGGATGCTTCCGCCGGGAGCCAGAATCTCCTTCGACCGCCGGGCGATCGCGAGCAGGCTGTACACACTGATGTCCATTGACAGCTTGAACCCGTCCCGGCTGGCGTTGATCGTCGGGCCTTTCAAGTCTTCGATCGGGGCGTAGGCAATCGAATGCAACACGAAATCGACCTGGCCGAAGGTTTCCTTCGCCTTCGCGAACACGCGGTCGAGGTCGTCATCTTTTTGCACGTCGCACGACAGGATCATTTTCGCGCCGATCGGTTCGACCAGCTTCCGCAGCCGATGCTCCATGCGTGGCCGCTCGGGATCCTTGTCGGGGAGGTGCGTGAAGCCCATCTCCGCCCCCTCAGCGTGCAACTTTTGAGTGATCGCCCACGCGATCGAATGATCGTTGGCGATCCCGAACACCAACCCCTTTTTGCCCGTGAACAAACCCATGATCGACGCTCCTCAAGTGAACGACTGTAGGATGGGCACTCCTGCCCGTCTAGTTTCTCGCCACAGGACGGGCAGGAGTGCCCATCCTACGAAACTCCAACGGGCAAGATATCGTTCGCCGTTTGGCCGTGCAAATCGCCGCGGCGGTCGCCGATGCCGCGTCCGTCACTTCGTCGCCGTCTTCGACCCAGGTTTCGTGGCGGTCGATTTCTGCGGGGTTGTCGCGTTCCCGCCGGAAGCCGCACCAGGTGCTGTCTTGTTTCCCGTCGAACCCGTCGCCGGCGCTTCCGGATTTTGAGCCATCTTGTACCCTTTCAGCCGCGGTTCGAGTGGACTCTGGCCGAGCCAGTTCGTCGCACTCTTGTTTTCCTTGACGTTCGCAAACAGATGGACTGTTTCGGTGTTGCCATCAGAATGAAACAAGCGCACTGCGGTAGGAAGAAATCGCTTGGGATCCAGGATGATGGTCGCCATTCGATATTCTGCCGCATCCGTTTGTTGAAGTGGCCGGGCCGACAGCCAGATCTCCGCCTCCGTCCGCTTGAGCAACCTAAACTCCCAGCGTCGCTTCGCGATGTCGGCTTTCATGCCGAGCAGGAAAGGCAGCGGACCCCGCATAATGTCCTCGCCTTGATACTCCTTTGGGACGAATGTAGCAACATATTCCTTTCGCGAGTCGTTGATCTGTAGAATCTCTTTGCCAGTGCAAATCCACCGTTCTGCTTGGGCAGCCTCCACCTTGAACTCTTCTTCTCGCCCATTCACTGGCTTCTTGTTGATCAAGCCTTTTGCGATTTTGGGGTCTGGGTCTCCCTTGAGTTGGTACGCCCCCTTGTCCGGCACTTCATAGTAGAACTCGCCAATGGCTCTCGTTTCAATCAAGTAGGTCGAGTCGTATTTGAACTTTCGAAACTCGCCTTGAAGCCGATGATATTTCTTCGTGTTCGCTTCCCAATCGCGGAGGATTTCCAGCACTTCGGGAGACGGCTCGGGGATGCGGAGCGTTTCGGCGGCGGGACGTTGCCGGGGTTGAGTTGCCGCGCCGCCGGATGCGGTTCCGGGGTTGTTCGCACTCTTCGGCTGAGACGTACCCGACACCGGTTGCACACCGGACGGTGTGGTTTTTTTCACCGGGGCCTTGGTCGTCTGTGCGATCGCACTGAGCGACGTCAGTGCCACGGCCGCGCACGCAACTGTAACCCGAAGCGTCAGCGAGGGCGTCGGCTGATCCAGTGTGAAAATGCCCTCGCTTACGCGTCGGGTTGCTTTGGAAACCGCCACCAGCCACCGCCGGACGGAACGAGGCGTCATCATTCAGGAATCCTTCCCAAAACCTGACGTGCCGGATGGAGCCTTGGCCTCCTTGCCGCAGCCCGGCCGGGTCGAAGGGAGGCGGATTGTAGCGACGCCATCCGGGAGGGGGAACACCGATTCTTGAAGAGTGAAGTGAGAAGAATGAAGTGTGAAAAGTGGCAGTTTTGACCGCATTCGGCGAGCGTTTCACTCTTCACTCTTCTGACTACACTCTTCTACCACGCCGCTCGAAGTATCCCCTCCAAGACTTCGACTGTGACAGTCCGCGGGTTCACGCGGAGGATGCGTTTCACGCCGAACGCTTTTTCGGCGAACGGGCGGAGTTGGTCTTCGCGAACGCCGATGTCGCGCAGTCGGTCGGGGATGCCGACGTCGCGTTTGAGACGCTCGACGGCGGGGATGGCCTGGTCGGCGGCCTGTTCCAGCGGCAGACCGGCCACGTTTTCTCCGAGCCATTCGGCGATCTTCGCGAACTGCGGCAAGCGGGCAGGGCGGTTGAATCGCATAACGAACGGAAGCAGGAGGCCGTTGCCGGCTCCGTGCGAGCAGTGAGTGGCTGCTCCGACGGGATATTCGAGGGCGTGAACCACCGCCACACCGGAATTCGAGAACGCCATTCCGGCCAGTGTCGCGGCGAGGGCCATCGCGTCGCGAGCGTCCACGTCGCCTCCGTCCAGTACGACGCGGCGGAGGTGCGTACCGATCAGGCGGATCGCCCGCTCGGCCAGCAGGTCGGTCATCGGGTTGCGACCCTGGTAGATCGAACGCTCGCCAGGAGGCAGCGGGAAGACCTCGTTATCGACGGCCGTGAACGCTTCGATCGCGTGCGTGAGCGCGTCGATCCCGCTGTCCGCCGTGACTTTTTTCGGACAGCTCACGGTCAGCAGCGGATCGACGATCGCGACGCGCGGCCGCAGGTGATTGCTGAGCACGCCGACCTTGTTGTGAATCTCCGTGTCCGTCAGCACCGACGCACCCGACACCTCCGAACCGGTGCCGGCGGTGGTCGGGATGCAGATCAGCGGCAGAGTCGGCTTCGCAATCTTGTCATCGCCGACGTAGTCGCGGATCGCTCCGCCGTTCGTGATCACCGCCGCCGTGATCTTGGCAAGGTCCATGTTGCTGCCGCCGCCGAGACCGATGATCGCATCTGGTCGCAAATCGCGAGCCATTGCGACGCACGCATCCGCCAGAGAAATCGGCGGCTCGGCCACGCCGTCGTCAAACACGTCCACATCAAACTTCGCCGCCGAGAGCGGTTCGCGCACGCGGTCGATCAACCCCGCCTGCACGAGCATCTTGTCCGTGACCACCAGCACGCGGCGCGCTGCCAGCCGCTGCGAGATCTCGCCCACCTGCCGCACCGCGTCTCGCCCATACACAAGCGACACGGCCGAATGAAACGTCCACGTGGTTCGCATGGTCATCGTCTCCCAGTTTGTTCGTTCGTCGGAACGGATCGTTGACAGCCGCCGTATCGTAGCAACGCTTCAGCGCGAACCAAGGGACAGACGGTTCCCCTTGGCCGGAGCCCTCAAGGCTCAGACGCTCCATGCGTCGATCTGGCCGAGGCCCGTTCCCATGCGTCAGGGCTGCTGTCAGACAAGTGGGTGCGGCGTTACAATCGCGACCGACGGACAGCGCTGAGAGAACCTTCTTTCGAATCGAGCACGATCATGGCGAAACCTGGATTGCGGCTGGTGTGTATGTGTCTGCTGATTGGCGTCGTCGGCTGCTACGAAACGACGTCAACCAACGCCCCACCTGCAGGGACGGGTTCGACGGTGAGCGGCAACGCCGTCGCATCGAGCTCCGACGCCATCGCGACACCGTCCTCCGATGCGACGTCTTCGCCGAAGTCCGACGACGGATCGACGGCGGCGGCTGACGCCGGTTCCAAGCCGTCTCCGGGTCAGCCGAGCGAGTTGAAGCTCGAAGTGATTTCATTTCAGGTCCCCGTTGGCTGGCAACGAGTGAACCCGCCGAGCGTGAGAATCCTCGACGCCGAGTTCTCGATCCCGCGGGCTGAAGGCGACGAATTTGACGGACGCCTGACGCTGATGGCGGCCGGCGGGGGACTCGACGCCAGCATCGCGCGGTGGAGTAGCGAGTTCACGCAGGAGCCGGGGCTGGGTCCGAAAACCGAAACGATGACGCTTGGCACGAACGAAGTGCAGTGGGTTGATATCCGCGGCATCTACAACGGCCCGGCGAATCGAGCTCCGGGCACGCCCGCGATCGAGCCGCGTCCCGACTACCGCATGGTGGCCGTGGTCGTGCCGCTGACCGATTCGCACGCGTTTTACATCAAGCTGACCGGCCCCAAGGCCACGGTCGCGGCTCGGCTGGACGAACTGAAAGACTTCGTGCGATCGGCCAAGGTGACGCTGCCAAAGTGATGGCTGGCTTGGGTCGGAGCGTCCCGTCAGGGCGAGGCTCCCGCCGAGCCACGTTTACCACGACGGCATCCAACTTCGGCTCGGCAGGAGCCTCGCCCTCCCAATTTTCACGACGTGGGCGTTCGTCGGCAGGACCTGCCGGTCACCGATTTCGCCAGCAAAACGGTCTTGTCGCATTCGGCCGCTTTCACTAACGTCCCGCCCCTCTTGTCTCGGGCCGCTCCTCGCGGCAGCTTGTGTTTCCAATCATCTCGAAAACTCCAGTCGGAGCAGAATGTCATGGGCCTGATCCCGAATCGTGCCACCTCGCGAAGGTGTGCCTGGTTGTTGGGTGCGTTGTCGTTGCTGAGCGGCGTCGGATGCAACGCGATGCACGGGCACATGAACAACAAGGTCGGCATGCAATTCTACCGGCAGGGGAACTTCACGGCCGCCCGCGATGAGTTCCAGCGGGCGATCGCGAACGACCCGTACAACGCCGACTTCGCACACAATCTGGCGTCGTCGTTGAAGAAACAGGGAGACGTCGCCGGCGCCGAGCGCGTGTACCGACAGGCCTTGCAGGTCGATCCGGCTCACCAGCCGTCGTACCACGGGCTGGCTTCCATGCTGAAGGAACAGGGTCGGACCGTCGAAGCCTTCGACACGCTGGCCGCCTGGACCGAAACGCAACCGTACTCCGCCGAACCACACATCGAGTTGGCGTGGCTCCAGCGCGAGACCGGCAATATCGCCGGAGCCGAACAATCGCTGCAGCAGGCGCTCCGCGTCCAACCGAATCATCACACCGCGACAGCGCTGCTCGGTCAGCTTTATCAGGACACGAATCAACCGGACCGAGCCGTGGCCATGTACCGCCGCTCGCTGAGCAAGAATTGGTACAACCCCAAGGTCCAGTCGCGACTCTCACAGTTGACCCAGCCCGCGCCTCAGCCTGGCGTGCCGGCTCAGCCACACTACGCGATGTCGGCCCCGGTGTTCAGCCAGCCCGCGCCGGCGTTCGCCACCTCACCGATGCCCGTTCAAGCCGCGTTGCCGCAGTACCCGCTCCCCACCTACGGCGGCGTGATCGCTTCGCCGCCGATGTCGGGACCGACCACCATCGCCTCTCCACCGGTCCAGTTGCAGCAGCCGATCGTCGATGCCGACCCGGCTCACGCGACGTCGATGATCGCGACCGAAGTGCCCGTCGTGAGTGCGCACTAACACTGGTAGGACGGTCCTTCAGGGCTGTCCTTTGTGGGCCCGGAAGGGCCGACCTATGGCCGCTCGGACAATCGCACGCCATCCGTGCGATACGACCCGGTCCCACCATGAGCACGCCGTCCGTGCCACCAGCCGAGATTGACCTTCGGCGACCAGGCGTGTCGCGGCGCGTAGTCCCACCCCCACGTCCCCTCATCGCACCGCCGCGCCTCGCCATGCCATGCGGCCCCACCGCCCACGTAGTACCCCGAATACGACGGCGAATTCGAGCACCGAGCCCACTTCGCCACCGTCTGCGGTTGACCCGCGCGAACCAACCGCTCCCAAGGCGTCGCGGGCCTGTCCGCAGCCATGCTCGTGGTGGCAGAAACGAGTAGGAGCCCCAAGGTTGAGATCTTGGTGACGACGGATTTGAGGTTGGCCAAGAACATGTTTATGTCATTTCTGGCGAGGAACCTCGCGTTGGTGCATCCGTTGATTAAGCTGCTCGGGTGTCATTATGTGGATGTTGCGGTCTCCCATCGCTTAGTCGCGGCACAAGAGCACTACGGCCAACAGAATCTCGCACGACATCACCACCCAAAAGTATTTCGGCTCTTCGGCTCGTCGGACCAAACGTGGCCATCTTCCGACCGGAATCGGTGTTCCGCCACCAAAACCACGAAACTGATCTGCTCCGATCGTGAGTCCACTCACGAGCTGAAGCAAGATGACAACAGCGACAATCGTCCAAAACCAGAACATGGCAGGGTGCAGCCGTCCAGTCGGACTATTTTTTGACTAACGACTATCCACAAGGATGATACCGCACTCCGCCACTTCGATCATCGGCTGATCGGGGTCGGGGAACGTTGCGGGACGGGGAGCGAGCGGGCGGGTCGGGCTAGTTTGCCCAGCTTTCGAAGGGCCGCAGGGGCGGAGACGACTCCGAACGGCAGAAGCGGCGAGAACATCAGGCCCCAGTACAGGTTTTTGGGGAGGCCGACGATGCTGAACGCCAGCAGGTAGGCCGCCGCCGTCGAACCGGCCAGCAGGCCCCGTTCGTCGGATCGGCTGGCCAGCCCAACGAGCGACACGACGAGGTAGACATAGATCAACCAGCCGGGAGCGTGAAACAGCAAGCAGTTCATCCGCGCTGCCAGCAGGTTGAATTGCAGCCCGCCGAATTGCACCCAGCCTAGAATTCCCGACGACGCAGCCCGATCCGCGTCCTTCAGCCGCGCCGCCACTTCGCCCGCGTGCCACGCGAGGAATCCCGCGAACACCGCGATCCCCACCCCCCAAGCGATCGCCTCGCGACGGCGACCAAACCGCCAAGCCCATCCCGCCACAAGCAAACAGTACGGCAGAGTCAACTCACGGAGGAACAGGGCGAGTAGGCCCGCAACCACGGCAAGCCATTGCAACACGAAGAGTCGGTTGCCGTTCGCAACCCCCCCGGCCCCCCCTTCGTAAGGGGCGGAGACGGTGCGCAGCGCCAGCGACAGCGTGATCAACCACGCGGCCCACAAATCCTGCGCGAGAAATGCCTCGCCGTCGAAGCCCCATTGCCAGACACCGACAAGCAGCAGCACGGTCGCGATCGCACCCCAACGGCCAACCGTCATTTGTTCCGAACCGTACAGCATCTACTTCGCCAGCAAACCGATCGCGAGCAGCAGACCGCGCACGACGACGAAGTTCGGAAGCGCAGAGAACAGCCACACGTACGTCGGCAGAAGCCAGTTGAATGTCGATCCGACGTCGAACCCCAATTCGCGCAGGTGTCGGTTCGCCGAGTCGTAGTAGTTCGCGCCGGATCGCACGTCGGTCACGACGGCCGCGTACAGTCTGAGGTCGGCCCCAGCGTGCTTGACTTCGTCACTCGCTGCTGCTTGCTGTGCGACGGGTGCTCGCAACGATTCGGCGAAGCCGTAGCCGATCACCAGCACCGCAAGAAACAGCACCACGCGGAAGTGCGAAGGGCGCAGGCGAGCCATCAAATCGAGCAGCGACATCGGTTCCGTCAGAATTCGTCGGTGGCACCGGCATCCCGCCGGAGTGAACAGTCACAGGCGAGACGCCTGTGCCACAGCCAGTCGCAGATGTCCAACCGTCGTTGCGAGACGACTGGCCGCGTACTATTGTGACCATCGAGTTTTCACGCAAGACGAGGAGCTATCGGAATGGTGAATCGTGAATTGAGGATAGTGAAAGAACCGAAGCGACTTCGCGGCACGGACATGGCTGCTGCCAGGCTGTCACTATCCACAATTCTCAATTCACTATTTTTTGTCCTGTCATCGGCCAGCGTTGTTCATGCGGAACTGCCGTCGATCCGGCTCGACCGGTTGCAACCGTTGGGGGCAGCTGTCGGCACGTCGGTGGAAGTGGATGTCAGCGGGCGGGACATCGACGACGTTTCGGCGTTGCGGTTCGATCAACCGGGGCTGACGGCAGAATTGGTGAAGCCGAACCGGTTCAAGATCAGCGTGGCTGCGGAAGCACCCGAAGGGACGTACGACGTACGATTGGTCGGACGATTCGGCGTCAGTAACCCGCGGCAGTTCGCGGTGAATCGCGGCTTGACCGACGTGGCCGAAAGGGAACCGAACAACAACCCGGCCGAAGCGCAAACTGTGGCGTTCAATTCGGCAATCAACGGGGTGTCGGACGGCAACGATCATGATGTGTTTCGATTCGCGGCGAAAAAAGGAGAGCGAATCGTCATCGATTGCCAGGCACAGAAACTCGATTCGCCGCTGGACGCGAATCTGGCGCTGTTCGGCAGCGACGGACAATTGCTCGCCAGCAACGGCGATTATCACGGCCGCGACCCGTTCCTCGACTTCGTCGCCCCAGCGGACGGGGAGTATCTGGTTCTGATCCATGACCTGTCGTATCGCGGCGGGTTTCCGTATCGGCTGATGGTGACGAATCGGCCGCACGTCGAAAACGTCTTCCCGCGTGCGGTGCAGCCGGGGGCGACGGTCGAACTGACGGCGTTTGGCCGCAACTTTGGAGACGGATCAAAGCCCGCGACGAACGGCGCTGGTCCGGCCTCCAGCGCGGCGGGCGAACCGCCGCTGGATGCCGTCAGGTTCCCGTTCACCGTCGGGCCGGAACTCTCATCGCCGGGCAGATTCATTTTCCGCGAGCACCCGTCCGACCACAGCGTCTTGCCGACGGCGGCCACATGTACGCTGGACGGATTCCAAGTCGTCGTGCCCGTCGGCGGTGGTGCCATTCGTCCGGTGAACATGGTGCTCGCGGAATCGGCTGTCACGATCGAGACCGAACCGAACGACGACAAGCAGCACGCGCTAGTCGTTTCGATCCCCGCGACGGTGAGCGGCCGGTTCGACAAGCCGCGCGATGCGGACTGGTTCGAGGTGACCGCTTCGGCGGCGGGGCAACATGTCATCGAAGTTTTTTGTGAACGGATCGCCGGACGGGCGGACCCGTACGTGGTTGTTGTCGATGACAAGGAGAACGCCGTGACGGAATTCGACGACTTTGGCATCCGGATGAATGCGTTCGACGGCCACCTGCGAGACCCCGTGGGCACTGTGAACTTCGAGGCAAACCGTAAGTACCGTGTGCTGGTGCAGGACCGGTACAGCCGCGGCGGCCCGCAGTTTCAGTACGTGCTCGCGATCCGAAAGCCCGCACCGGACTTTCACGTCGCGGCCATCCACAGCGAAAACCCCGGTCCGTCCGGCACGACGGTGTGGCGCGGCGGTGCGGCGTTTCTCGACCTGATCATTCACCAGCGCGACGGATTCAATGAACCGATCACGATCACGGCGGAAGGCTTGCCGCCCGGACTGCACGCTCAGCCGACGGTCGTGAACAACAATTCCCAGGGGAAGTTTGTGCTCTGGGCCGACGCTGACGCCGCCGAATGGAGCGGCGCGATTCGACTGGTCGCGACCGGGAAGCAGGGGGAGAACTTGCTCACGCGCGAAGTGCGACCGTACACGCGAGTCTGGTCCGAAGCGAACATCGGTTCCAGCCGGCCGACGCGCGAACTGGCGATCGGCCTCCGCGACAAAGCGCCGTACCAACTCAAGATCGTGCCGGAGCAGATCACGGTCGAATCCGGCAAGCCCGCGGAACTCAAGCTGGTGGCGACGCGGCTGTGGCCGGAGTTTCAGGACAAGATCAGCGTGACACCTCTCGCGTTCCCCGGCAGTTTTCAACTTGGCGCGTTTGATCTCCCGGCGGACAAGACCGAACTGCCACTCAAGATCATGGTGCAAAACGGCACGCGCCCTGGACCGTACACGCTCACGGTGCTGGGTCAGGCGCAGGTGCCGTATCACAAGGAGGCCAAGGCCGATTCGAAGCCGAAGACACTGGTGTCAAGCCCCAGCCTGCCGGTCACGATCACAGTCGTAATGCCCGCGGGCAAGCAATAGCTTTCCGCGAAGAAGTCCGGAAGGGGTTTCATATTGAAGGCGGTTGGGTGCCCCGATAGGGTGGCAAGACGCGAAATCAGCCGGTTTTGACACCTTGGGGGAGTCCATCGACATGATGTTTGGCGGCCGTTTCATCGAATCGTGGCGTCGGGTTTTTCAGCAGCGAAGCATCCTCCGGCGAGTCCACCGCACCGGGCACGAGTCGAATCGCCGGCGGCCCATCGCTTCGCAAATCGAGCGACTCGAAGATCGTAGTCTGTTGGTGCCGTCGTTTGCGATCACCTCGTCGCGTCGGTCGGGGCGGTGTTTGAAAACGCGGGGGCTGGAGCCGCGCAGCTCACGATCACGCGCCCGCCGCAGGCCGTGCTGTACGTCTCGCACAACAACCAGTTGCTCACGCGCTGCCAGGATGGGACGGCAATCAGCACCGCGTCCGTACCGTACGGCGTCTCACCGCGCCCGGCCGGCGAAAACCTGCGTGACATCGTGACCGGACAAACGTCGTTCGTCAACGCGTACAACGGCACGGCCACACCGTACCTCAGTCGTCTGGACACAGCCTCGGGATCGCAAATCTGGACGCACAACACGATCACGGAATTGAGCACCGTGTCGACGGCCAGCTTCGGCGGCATCGCATCGTTCCAGAACTTCGTGTTCATGACCGACATGAACACGACAAACGCGACGCTCGCCGGGATCGTGCGCTACAATTCCACCAGCAACGTGTTTCAAAGATTCTCGCCGAACACCGACTACATCGATGTGGTGCTCGGTCTGGATGACTCGCTGTACGCGCTCCGCGGCTCCGGAAACTCCGTGGACGTCTACAACCCGACGACGATGAACCTTGGTTCCACGGTCACGCTGGCTCAAACCGTGCGGGCGATCGCGGTGGACGCGACAGGTCGCATCTTTGGCGCGTCCTCCACGGGCAATTTCTTCCGTTTTGGAGCGAACGGCGCGCAGCAGGCGCAGCTCGCCAGCGGAGTCAACAGCCTGACGGACCTCGATCTGGACGAGAATGGTCTGCTCGTCGCCGGGTCAACGTCGGGCGACGTCGTGGAGACCGACGTAAACCTGTCCGCGCCGTTCCGGTTCTCCGTCGGAAACAACACCACCTTCGTGGCCTTTCAGCGCGAGTCGCTGGGCCAGATGACGGCCACACTTTCCAACTCGGATCCGACGGAGTTGTCGGTGCCGGCGTCAGTCGACTTCCTGCCCGGTCAGACTTCGGTGACGGTCTCGGTCGATGCGGTGGACGACAACCTGCTGGACGGCACTCAAACCGTGACGATCGGCGTGGGAGCCTTGTGCTACGGCACCGGGGTTGTGTCGATCGACGTGCTCGATCACGAAACGCTGACAGTCAGCATCACGGCCACATCGATGGCCGAAAACGCGGGGCCCAACGCGATCACCGGGCGGTTGACTCGCAGCAACGCGGGCAACGATCAGACATTCACGCTGGTCAGCAGCGATACCACCGAGGCAACCGTACCCGCCACTGTCACAATCCCTGCGGGTCAGCCGTTCGTGAATTTCTCCATCAATGCCGTGGACGACTCGCTGCTGGACGGCACGCAGACCGTGACCATCTCGGCCACCGCACCACAGTATTTCGTGACGAGCGACACGATCCAGGTCACCGATTTCGAAACGCTGACCGTGTCGATCGCTGCCAACTCCGTGGTGGAAACGGCGGGCTTTGCGGCCACGACCGGCACGGTCACGCGCGGGAACTCCGACATCAGTCAGGCGTTGACCCTGAGCATCACGAGCAGCGACACCAGCGAGCTGGCCCATCCGGGTGCGGTGGTCATTCCGGCCGGCCAGTCGTCGGCGACGTTCAACATCGACGCGGTGGACGACAACATGCTTGATGGCACACAGGCGGTCACGCTCACGCCGTCGGCGATCGGGTACGTCGGTATCGGTGACACGCTGGACGTGACCGATCAGGAAAACCTGTCGCTCACGCTCGGCGTGAATTCCGTCGCCGAAAATGCGGGAGCCAGCGCGACAACAGTCACCGTGCGGCGTCTCAACACCGACATCGGTTCGCCGCTGAACGTGGTCCTGATGAGCAGCGACACGACCGAGGCGACCGTGCCGCTGAACATCATCATCCCCAGCGGACTCGCGTCGCTGACGGTGTCGATTTCCGCCGTGGACGACAACCTGCTGGACGGCACGCAGCCGGTGACGATTTCGGCGCAGGCGATCAGCTACCAGACCGCCACCGCCAACCTGAGCGTCACCGATCACGAAACCGTCACGGTAACCGTGAATCCGAATTCGATTCTGGAGAGCGCAGGCCCGAACGCGACCACGGGGACGGTTACACGCAGCAACACGGACAACGGATCGCCGCTGACCGTGAGCCTGTCGAGCGGCGACACGACCGAAGCCACGGTGCCCGTCAGTGTCATCATCCCCGCCGGACAGGCCTCGGCGACGTTCAGTATCAACGCGGTGGACGACTTGATCGCGGACGGCACGCAGCCCGCGACGATTTCCGCAACGGCCACCGGCTACGCCGGCGTCAACGGCACGGTCAACGTGCTGGACAATGAAACGCTGACGGTCAACGTCGTCGCCGTCTCGGTACCGGAAAACGCAGGAGCGGGCGCGACAACGGTCTCCGTGACCCGCAACGACGGCCAAACCGGCACAGCGCTCAACGTCACGCTGTCGAGCAGTGACACGACCGAAGCCACCGTTCCAGCCACCGTGACAATCCCGATTGGTGCCGCGTCGGTCACATTCAATCTCGACGCCGTGGACGACACCGTGCTGGACGGCCCGCAGACTGTGACGATCCTCGCCAGCGCGTCCGGGTACGTCAGCGGGAGCGACACGGTGGTCGTGGCCGATGCCCCGCAGATCACGGACATCGGAGATCAGAACATCAACGAGGACGGCGCGACGGCGGCGTTGCCATTCACGCTCAGCGACATTGCGGGAGACATGACGATCACGGCGACGTCATCGAACCCCACGTTGATTCCGATCGCCAATGTTTTTTTTCAACGGCTCCGCATTCAATCGCACGGTGGTGGCAACGGCCGCCGCCAATCAGTTCGGCTCGACCACGATCACCGTGACGGCTGGCAACGCCCTGGCAAGTGTCAGCGACACCTTCATCGTCAACGTGGCGTCGGTCAACGATCGACCGACGATCAGCGACGTGGGTGATCGCGTCACGCCGGAAGACGTGCCGGTGGGTCCGATCAGCTTCACGATTGGCGACGTCGAATCTCCCGCGGCCAATCTGGTCGTGACGGCCATATCCAGCAATCTGACGCTCGTGCCGAACGCGAACATCGCTCTCGGCGGCACCGGTTCGACGCGCACGGTGACCGTGAACCCGGCGGCCAACCTGTCCGGCCAGACGACGATCACCCTGACCGTGACCGATGGCAACGGTGACACGGCGACCGACACGTTCGAGCTGACCGTGAACACCGTCGTGGACACGCCATCGGTGACGAACGCCACGACGCTCGAGGACACGCAGACCACGTCCGGCCTGGTCATCTCCCGCAACGCGGCGGACGGCAACGAAGTCACGCACTTCAAGATCACGAACGTCGCGGGGGGCACGCTGTTCCAGAACGACGGCACGACGGCCATCGCGGACGGCTCGTTCATCACGTTTGCGCAGGGCAACGCGGGGCTCCGTTTCACACCGACACCGAACTCGAACGCCTCCGGCAGCTTCAACGTGCAGGCGTCTCTCAGCGCGACCAACAACGGAATCGGCGGCTCCACCGCCACTGCGACGATCACGGTCACGGCGGTCAATGACAAACCCACCATCTCGAACATGTCCGACATGACAATCAACGAGGATCAATCGGCTGTCCTCGATTTCACGATTGGAGACGTGGAAACTCCCGCTGCGGTTCTGCAGGTCACGGCCACATCGACGAACAGTGTGTGACTGCCGCAGGCGGGGATCACCATCGAGGGCACGGGAGCGAATCGCAGGATTCGTTTGACACCCGCGGCCAATAATTCGGGTTTGACGACGGTGACGGTGTCGGTCAGCGACGGTCCCGATTCTGCCAGCGACCAGTTCAACCTCATCGTCAATTCGGTTCCCGATCGGCCGGACGTGACGACGGCCACCACGCGCGAAGACACCGTCACGAGTTCCGGTCTCGTCATCACCCGCAGCCTAACCGACGGACCCGATGTCACGCATTTCAAAATTGACCGCGTGGTCGGCGGCACCGTGCTCCTGAATGACGGAGCGACACCGGTTCTCGACGGCGGATTTGTCACGACAACGCAGAGTGTGTTCGGACTCCGCTTCGCCCCCAACCCGAATTTCTACGGAGCGGCCAGTTTCCGCGTGCGGGCTTCGACGAGTGCGTCCGATGCCGGGGTGGGGACCGACGGGACGATCGCCTTCATCGAGGTCCAGCCTGTGGCCGACACGCCGTCGATCACCGACGGAGTCTCCTCGCAGAATCAGGCGACAACGTCCGGCCTGGTGGTCAAGCGTAACCCGGCCGACGGCGCCGAGGTGACTCACCTGCAGATCACGAACATCACCGGTGGCAGCTTGTTCATCAACAACGGTCAGACACAGGTGCAGGAAGGCGACTTCGTGAACTTCAACCAGGCCATCGCCGGGCTGAAGTTTGTTCCGAATGAGACCGCGAACGGCGAGGGCCGCTTCATGGCGCAGGCGGCCACGGGACCGTTCATCAACACCATCGGCGGCGACGTGATCACCGCGAAGATCAAGATTGATGGTCCTCTCACTCGCATGTACCGGGTTTACAACCGGGCGGCCGACCGGCACCACTTCACGACCTCGCGCACCGAGGTGACCCAACTGCTCGACCTTGCCGGAGGATTCGCATTCAACGACGAATCAACCAACAACCGTGGTTTTGCCGTGCATGCCACTGGCTACGTCGGAGCGAGTCCGATCTTCCGTCTGTACAACCTGGGAAGCGGCATTCACTACTACACCGCGAACGCCGGAGAGCGGTCCGCCCTGTTGCAGCAGAACCCGGACACGTTTCCCCTCTCGCAACTTGTCGGTTGGCGGGATGGAGGCATTGAAGGGTACATCTTCACCACCCCGCAACCCGGCACGACGCCGATCTTCCACCTGTACAACATCAACAGCGGCAGCCACCTGTTCACCGAGAGCCTGTTGCAAAGGAACTCGATCTTGCAGCAATTCCCGGGAGCCTGGCGCGAGGACCGGCAGTTGGGCCATGCCTTCGCGTTTTCGGAACAGGGTGTCTTGACGGTCGCCACCGCGCGGCGATCGGGGGGAGCGGAGGCCAGCGGTCAACGGTCCGATTCATTCGGCGTGCCACTGACGTTGGGCGAGCCGCCACGGGCGGCCAGCGCCAGCGGCGCCTCAGTCGGCACGCAGGTCATCGCCGGTTTGGTGACGCCGGAAGCGCCGGCAGTGATCCGCGTCGGCGGGAACCCGTCGTCCCATTCCAACGGCCATTCGCGCGAGACCCGCTTCGCGCCACGCAAACTGTTCGCGGATGCGGCCGCAGGTCCCACCCAGCGAACCGACCTGGCCGACGCAGCCTGGGAGCAACTTGGAACATTGCTGACCGATTGGTAGCAGTTCGTTCTCTACAGCCGCGGCGAGAGCTGCATCGACCGGATTTGGTTACGCCGTGCGGAGCGGCCGGGCGAAGTGCGCCGCCTCGACCCACCGCTTGACGGCGTCCGGATCCGGCGGATCGATCTCCCGCAAAAGTCGCTCGCCCTCGCGGGTGGACAAAAACAGGTCCATCGCGTCGAGCACCTGACCGGGGAGCATTTGCGCCAACTGTTCCGGTTCGGTGATCCCGCATGCCACGAGAATCTGCGCCTCGTGCCCGTGAATTTGCGGGATGCGGCAGGCGAGTCGCGATTGGGACTGCCAGTCGCGAATCGTATCCGGTTTGACTCGCCCCAGCGCCAGACGCGTAGCCCCGTCTTCCGGCGAGGCGGCCAGCAGATCGGCGACCGTGTGAATTCCGATCGACCGCAGACGGTCCGCCGCCTTGCCGCCAATCGACGGCGCGTCGGAAATGGGACTGGAGAGTTGCAGAAAGAACTTCAACGACTTTGGCGCGGGCGGTTTGGCGTGGGCCGCGTGTACGCCAACCGGTGCGTTCGCGGGCCGTCCGTCGTCGCTTGAGGCCGGAGAACGATCGGCCGGCAAGTCGGCGGACGCTGCGGTTTCCGCTCGCCCGGCGTTCGCACGGGGCGGTGGCGAGGCCGCGGGCGTCGCGGGAACTCCATGCCGGACCCCGATGGCGCGCGGAGCGGCTTCCGCCAGCGATTCCACCGGCACGCGACGCAGCTCGGCCGCGTACGCCGCCCGCACCGCGCGATCGTGCTCGGGCAAGGCATGAACAACACGACCCGTCTGCTTCCACTCGGAATGCACGGCGGCGACCTCGGCCCGATCGCGGCGATTCGCGCTTCGACGCGACAGCCACTTGAGCGGCAACGAGCATACGGCAACAAGTCCCGGCAAAGTCAGTGACACATCCGGCGGCGATCCGGCCGATTCGGCGAAGGCACGCTCGAGGATCCGGGCGAACCCGACCGCGGCGAAACCCATCAGCTCCGCCAGGCAGCGCCGCAGTTCGTCATCAAAACCTGCGCGAGGATCGACCATGGCACGGTCGAGATCGTAGCGATCGATCAGCGTCCGAACGTGCGGATTCGATTTCTCCGCTCCCCGCCTCACCATCTCCGACAACCAGTCCTCCGACGACGGAACCTCCACCTCCGGGTAACCGCCCAACTGTCGTTCCAGGATTGCCACCAGGTCGCCGTACGACTGGTTGATGCTCCACTCTGCCGCGCGATTGACGACCCCCGCCTCTTCCGATTGAGTCGTGTGCAGCGGCATGAGCGGGTCGGTGTAGTAATGGCTCAGCACGCCCGCGGCGTAAACCGCGTCGAGCCATTCGTGTCGCCGAAGCGCCTCGACCGTGCGACAATACCAAAGTCGTGTCGCCTGGATCGCCCCCCCCCAGTCATCCTCCAACACCAGCAAAACGTGGTTCTTGAAGTCTTTGAATCGGTCATCTGGAGCCGTCGAACCGAGCAGGTAGGCCGCATGATGCTTGAGGAACAGGTTTCGCCATGCCGGTGCCTGACTGGTCCGCAGATGTCGCAGTGCATCCAACGCCAATTTGTGATGCGTGTCCGTGCAGTCGACGGCTAAGACGACATTGAACAAGAGCGACATCCGTGTTGCTCCTCCGAAATCACGTCACGCGAAGGAACTCCGATTGGCGGAACATCCGGCGGCGTCATGCGTTGGCGGCCTCGAGGCGATTCGCTCGAGTGCGGCAGCATGCCGATGCGGCCGTCGATGGCGCTCACTCAGCGGCATTCAAGACCACATGTCTCGTCCGGAAAACCCTCCCGGCTCGCGAGCATGGGGCGGGAAAGTATCGACGTCGCAAGATTCTGTAAATCCGAGATTGATCCGCGACCGTGGGCACTCGGCGTACGATTTGGTCGGCCTGATTGAACAGACTTCCGAAATCTTCAATATTTCGGAAGTCACTGATTCGACTGCCTCACGACGCGCGACTTGGTAGTCGCCACGCCGTTCAGTTTGTTCAAGGGCAGGCCACCCAAACGGTAACACCACGCACGGCCTGACGGGGTTGTGACTTCTCCCGGAATCGAGTATTCTGAACCTCGTTGAAGTTGGTTCGCTTGTGCACGCGGCAGGTCGCGAGTGCTCGCGCTGCCCCAGTGCCTCGAACCATCGGGAGGAATGTGTCATGGCGTCTACACGAGCTGACGGGTTGGCGGAGGCGTTGTTTGAACTCAAGCGAGCAGGCAAAATTGCCACGTTCAGCCAAATCGCCCGCCGATGCGGTTTCAGTGCGGGAAACAACGGCCGAACAGTCCAAAGCACACTCAAAACCGTGCGGCGCGACTGGCCGCACCTGCACTGGTGGCGAGCCGTCAAGGATGATGGCCTGCTGGATGAAGATCCCGAACAGGCCGTAAAGCTCAAGGAAGCCGGCTTCGAACTCGAAGCGACAAAGAAGGGGAACCGGGTCGTCGCGGCGACGCTCGAAGCGCATCTGATGCTTTGGGAACCACCCGCCATCGCGACAAACCCGGTGCCGGTTTCCGTTGACGCGAAGTGATCTGACTTGCGGTTAGATCGCAGGATGCCGCTGATGCCACTCCGTCGCGGATTGGTATGCGGCGGCGATCGCGATCAGTTTCACGTCGTCGAACGCTCGAGCAACGAATTGCAATGCCGTCGGCAGCCCGCGGTCGCCGAATCCGTTGGGGATCGTGATCGCCGGCAACCCGACCACATTTCCCGCCCCGCCGATCGCCGTGCCGCGGAACCCGCGTTGGTACGACGCGAACGACCGATCGATGGGCGGCGCGACCGTCGCCAGCGTCGGAGTCACCACGGCATCGAACCTGGCGAAGAACTCATCGAGCGACCGTTGCAGCTTGCCGCGGATTCGCAGGGCATTGATGTAATCCTTCGCTGGAATGAACAACCCGGCGTGCCCACCCGGCCGATCTTCCAGCGCAGTCAAGTCCCACACCTCACCGCTCACGATCATTCCCTCGAAGGCGGCCGACGCCTCGGCATGGAGGATTGTGCTGGCCACGGCCGAGTAGGGCAGGTCGGGGAGCGAGGTGTCTTCCAGCGTCGCAAACTTTCGCAGCGCGTCGAGCGACTGCTCGTAGTTCGCCTTCACTTCGGGTTGGACATGGTCGGCCGCACCCCGCAGGGTGGCGATCCGGAACGGCGGCCGCGGGGCCTCGTCAGACGGATATCGAAATGGACGCGAGGCGGAATCGGGATCGTTCGCGTCCGGGCCCGCGATCGCATTCAGCACCAAACCACAATCGTCCACCGTCCGGCCAAGCGCGCCGATCTTGTCCATGGACCACGAGAGCGCCATCGCACCGTGGCGGCTCACGCGACCGAACGTCGGCCGCAACCCCGTCACGCCGCAGTAGCCGGCCGGCGTCGTGATCGAACCCCACGTCTCGGTCCCAATCGCAAACGGGACAAGCCCCGCTCCGACAGCCGACCCCGATCCGCACGACGAACCACCCGACCACGACCGGCGGTCCCACGCGCACAGTCCCGGCCCGGTGAACGCCGCGTCCGCCTGCCGGTATCCAAATCCGCCGGCGATCTCGACCATCGACAGTTTGGCCGCGAGCACGGCACCGGCTTCGCGCAGCCGCACGATCACCGTCGCATCCTCGTCGATCACCCGATCGCGGTACGGCGCCGCGCCCCAGGTCGTCGGGATCCCTTTCGTCGCCAGCAGGTCCTTCGCTCCGTACGGAATTCCATGCAGCGGACCGCGATCGCGTCCGGAAGCCAATTCACGATCGGCATCGGCCGCCTGCTGCAGCGCCAGTTTCCGGGTCACGGTCACCACGGCATTGAACTGCGGACCAATTCGATCCAGCCGATCGACGAAAAACTCGGTCAGCGCAACGGAGGTGATTTCACGGGCGCGAAGTTTTTGTCCGAGAATGCGAACCGGGGCGAAGGCAAGTTCCGGGTCGATCGGCATGGCGTGGTCTCCAGTCGCGGGACGGAATCGGTCGCGTCAGTAGAACCAAATCCGCGCCGTTCGCCAAGCGACCGAGGGAGGCAGGGGGGTCGGAAGTTTTTTTCAGGTCAGCTTGATGGACGTCCGAGCGATTCTTGCGGTGCGGACTGTACTGAAACGGACTCCCGCCCCCTTCGCCTTGCCAGATTACGGCAGGCCGGATACAAGCGGCGCATGGAATGGGATTGGCTGAGTTTTTTGGCGTTGGTCGGACTTTGTGGCGGACACACCGCGCTGGTGATCGGGGCGGCCAACCGCCTGCACGGCCTGCCGTTCCGGTGGAACACACTGCGGATCACACGCGCAGTGCACGACATGTTTCTGGTCGCGTTCCCGGCCGGTTTGTTCTGGTTTTCCGGCGTCAACGGACCGCGAATTCTGTGGGGAAGAAACTGGAGCCAACTTCCGCCGTGGTTGCTTGGATACCTCGGCGCCTGTGCGATCGCGGCGATGGCCGTACCGCTGATCGCGATTCGCCGCGGAACCGCCAGGCGACTCGACGCATTGATCTCCAACCACTCGCAAACCCGCGACATTGCTCACGAGTTGGGACATCGGCCGGTTGGCGACGGGCGTCACCGCTGGTTGGCCCGGTTGCCTGGCAACGAGTTGTTCCAGGTGCAGGTTTCAGAGAAGAGTTACCGCGTCCCGGGCCTGCCCGCCGAGTGGGACAGCCTGTCGGTTTTGCACGTTTCCGACTTTCATTTGTCCGGCACGCCCGACGTCGAGTACTTCGAACGGCTGATGAAACTCGGCAGCGACCTGCGCCCTGATCTGGTCGCGTTCACGGGCGACCTGTTGGACCGTGAGGACCTGCTCGGCTGGTTGCCCCACACGCTGGGACGAATCACGGCGCCGCTGGGCTGTTACTTCGTGCTCGGCAACCACGACTGGTATCTCGGGCGCGTGGAGGAAACTCGGCGGACCTTGCGGGACCTCGGTTGGTGCGATGTGGCCGGCCGCTGCATCACCCGCGACGTGCACGGACACTTGCTGGCGATTGGCGGCAGCGAGCGACCGTGGATGGGATCGCATCCCGATTTCGACGTCGCGCCGGCCGACGCGCTTCGACTGCTGCTGAGTCACACGCCGGACAACATCTCGTGGGCACGTCGGCAACGAGTCGATCTGATGCTTGCCGGACACAACCACGGCGGCCAGGTTCGGCTGCCGATTTTCGGGCCGGTGTTCTCGCCAAGCGTGTTCGGTTGCCGCTATGCTTCGGGCGTGTTCTGGGAGCCGCCGACGTTGCTGTACGTCAACCGCGGCATCTCCGGTGTGCATCCGTGGCGGTGGCGCTGTCCGCCCGAACTCACGAAACTTGTCCTTCGCCAGTCATCCAACGCAACCCTGATGACCGGCCAGCATTCAGACACCGAGCGTTAGCTCGAGAAAAGCGGCCACGCCGCACGGAGTGTGCATGTCGAGCCGGCAGTTTGATCTCATTGTGATCGGATCAGGACCGGGGGGCGAAGGGGCCGCGATGCAGGCCACCAAGTCCGGCCGAACCGTCGCCGTCGTCGAACGGTTCCCCCGAATTGGCGGGGGCTGCACGCATTGGGCCACGATTCCCAGCAAGGCCCTGCGGTTCGCCATTTTCCAGATGACCGAGGTGAACCAGAACAAGTTGTTCCGAGAAGCGGGCGTGTCGGTCAACCTGTCGTTCCCGGAGCTGCGTCGCGGGGCGTCCACCGTCATCCATCAACAGGTGGAGATGCGACAGGGATTTTACGATCGCAACCATGTGCCCGTGTATCATGGACACGCCCGATTCCTCGATCCGCACACGATTGAGATCAGCAGCGAAAACGGAGCCCGCCAGCAGTTGTCGTCCGCCGCGTTCGTGATCGCCACAGGTGCGCGACCGTACCGCCCTCCCGATGTGGACTTCGCGCAGTCGCGGATTTTCGACAGCGACACGATTCTGAACCTGAAGTTCACGCCGCAATCGATCACGATCTACGGAGCCGGTGTCGTCGGCTGCGAATACGCGTCGATGTTTCGCAACCTGGGAGTGAAGGTCAACCTTGTCAACACACGCGACAAGCTGCTGGAATTCCTCGATGACGAGATCATCGACGCGCTCAGCTACCACCTGCGCGACCGCGGCGTGCTGATCCGGCATCGCGAAACGTGCCACCGGGTCGAAGGGGTCGATGACGGCGTGGTGCTGCACCTCGAATCGGGCAAGCAGTTGAAAACGGACATCCTGCTGTGGGCGAACGGTCGCACCGGGAATTCCGATACGATGGGGCTGCCCGAACTCGGCATCACGCCGGACAACCGGGGAAACATCGCCGTCAACGAGCAATTTCAAACGACGCTGCCGCACGTCTACGCGGTCGGCGACGTGGTTGGCTTCCCATCGCTGGCCAGTGCCGCGTACGTGCAGGGCCGGTCGGCGGCCATGCATGCGTTGGAGGGACGGATGGAACGCGGACTGGCACGCGACATTCCCACCGGCATCTACACCAGCCCGGAAATCAGTTCGCTCGGCAAGACCGAACGCGAACTGACCGATGAACACGTGCCGTACGAAGTCGGCCACGCCCTGTTCAAGCATCTGGCGCGGGCTCAAATCACCGGACAGACCGTGGGCATGCTCAAACTCTTATTCCATCGCGAAACGCTGGAGATCCTCGGCATCCACTGCTTCGGGGCGAACGCGTCCGAGATCATTCACATCGGCCAGGCAATCATGTCGCAGTCCGGATCGGCGAACAGCCTGCTGTATTTCATCAACTCCACGTTCAATTACCCCACAATGGCCGAGGCATATCGCGTCGCCGCGCTGAACGGCTACAACCGACTGTTTTGACGAACACCACTGCGCGGCGAAGCCGCCGTTAATGTTGCAGGCAAACTCCGTTTGCCGCGGCAGCACACGGAGTGTGCCTGCAACAATTTGGCGCATGCCGGAGAGAGTGCGGAATGAATCCCGTTCGACATTCCGATGATCGACCCAAACGCCGCCGGATCGAACGGGAGTTCGGCGTGCCGTTCCCCGGCGAGATCGTCGATGAAGCGCGCTGGACCCGGACGGCACTCAAAAAACTACCGGAATCCGGACCGCTCGACTGGCGGGATCTCTTCGGCCGCGATGCGGCGAAGATCATCGACGTCGGATGCGGCAACGGTCGCTACCTCACCGGCAGCGCGGTGTGGCGTCCAGATCACGATCATCTGGGCGTGGACATCCTGCCGGTCGTGATTCGCTACGCCACACGACGCGCCAACCAACGCGGGCTGACGAACATCCGGTTTGCGGTGATCGGCGGCCAAGAATTGCTCGAAAGGCACATCCAGCCGCACACGGTCTCAGAAATCCACTGCTATCACCCGCAACCCTACCACCGGCCGGAAGACTACTCGAAGCGGCTGATCACTTCGAGATTCCTCGCGCTGGTGCACCGTGCGCTGAGGCCGGGCGGGAAGTTTTTCGTGCAGACGGACAACGCGGGCTACTGGCACTACCTGCAATCGGTTATGCCGCATTTCTTCGAGTTCCAACCTCAGTCGACAACCTGGCCCGACGCGCCCCGCGGTCGCACGCGCCGAGAAATCATTGCTCTGCATCACGGCTATCCTGTGTTCCGCGGAATCGGATCGAGCCGCTCCGGGATGAATGAGTCGGCGCTCCTCGATATTTCCTCACGCCTGCCGCCACCGCTATTTGATGCCGGAGCTCCTCCCGGCGAACTGGACCGACTGGAGCATGCGTGAGGCCGGCCGAACAAATCGCACCGCACCTGCGCGGCTAACGGGTGATTTCCACCTTCGGGAACTCCTTCTGAAGCACATCAAATCCGGATGTGGTGGTTTCCGAAACGATCAGTTTTTTCAGGTTCTTCAAACTTCGAAGTTTCGCCAGACCGCGATCGGTCACCTTCTTGTCGTGGGTAAGACTGAGGACCTCCAATTCCTTCAGTGCGGACAGCCCCGACACACCATCGTCGGTCACTTGACAGTACCCAACGTCGAGATGCTTCAAACTCGAAAACGTCTTGATGGCCGCCAAGCCTTTGTCTGTGATGGCGGTGTAACTGAGAATCAAGACTTCAAGCGATTTCGATCCCTTCCAATTCCGAAGCGCGTCGTCGTGAACCGGAGTGTGTTCGGCATTCAGGACTCGAATCTTGGGTAACTGAGACAGACTTCCGAACCCATCGCCGCGAATTCCCGTCCACGAAACGTCCAGAACCTCAAGCGATGCGTTTTGGCTGACAACGCTGAAGACTCGATCGTCAATGCGAGTGGAATTCAATACAAGTTCCTTCAACTGAGGCAGCCGTTGAAACTGTTCCACGCCGGACGTGTCGACCGGGACGGACGTCAGGTTCAAGGCTTCGATTTGTGCCGCTTGGGCGAGGTGAGGCATTCCCGCGTTAGTTACCAGGGTGTTGGACAGGTCCACAAGGCAAACGTTCTTTAGGGCTGAGACGTGCTGCAGTCCGGCATCGGTGACCCCGCTGCTCTTCAAGTCGAGCTCCGCGATTTGATCGGTGGCAGAATTCAACATCGCCAGTTGCGCCAAGTCGGCATCGGTTCGCTGCCCAGATGGCTTTTGAAGGAACTGAGCCACAATCTCCGCCGGCGATGGAGGGGGCGGTCCGACAGGCACCGTTTGTGAAGGCACTGCCGAATTCTGAGGCGCAGCCGTCGCGGGTGATGCGGAAGCTGACGTGGCGGGTGTCGCTGCCTGCTAATCAAGGCCCGGAACGGGAGGCAGCTTGTCGCAGCCAGTGAGCGGAAGAACGACCGCAACGACCAGCGCCAGCACGAAACTCCGAGATTCCGTGCTCCATTTTGCTTTCTGACCAGGACTCGCGAGGATTGTCAGGTCACACCATGCCAATGACTGCATCGTGATTTCTCCTTCACAAAAATGAACTGCAAATGAAATCCATGAGTTGGCGGGGGACATGTTAGCTGTTGCAAGTCGGCACCGGAATCGTATCCGGAAGCGTATGAGAATTCCGCCACCGAGCTTGTCTCGGTGTCTCAACGGCTTTTGCGATACTCGATTCACCGAGGGATTTGGGTAGTGCCGAGGCCGCTCAACCCCTGGAACAAGCGCAGGGGCGAAGCTCCGGGTTAGTACTGCATCCACTCCCAGGCGTCGCGCGGCGAGGATGAACCCTGGCGAGCCGGGTGCCGTAAGGCCCCCGGGTTCTGGTGATATCCAAGAAAACCCGGGGCCTTACGGCACCCGGCTCGCCAAATACACTCTTCACCAATCACTACCGCGAGAAGAGTGGTGTTGGGGCAAACGATCGCTGGACGTGAAAAAAGCCGAGGGGCGGGAAATCCCACCCCTCGGCCAAACAGGCTGTAATGACGACAGTCAGACCGAAGTGCGGTTAGAAGTCGCCGATCGTTTCGCCACCATTCGCCGTTCCGAGCGACTGCCAAATCCCGGGGACGTTGGTACCAATCGCACCACCGTTCCACGTCAGGGTCGGGCTGAAGTTCGGCGTGGTGCCGGTGAGCTGATCGTAGTACGGTTCGGTCGAGTTGATGTTCTCGTTGATGAACCGCACGGTACCGTCACCCATCAGCACCTGGCAACCACCAGTGTGGCGGCTGCTGGCAGTGTAGATACCCGAACGGGTGTTGTCGTTGGCCGATGTCGCACCGGTCGCCGCAGCCGGATACGTTGCGGTGCATGATGCACCGTTCGGCGGAACATTGGTGGTGAAGGCCGAGTAGAAGGCACCACCATGGTTCCAAATCTGACCGGGGAACGTCACATGGGCTGGAGCTGTCCCGGTGTACGTCTTCGACGTCGCGAGCAACTTGCAGTTCGGCGGGGTCACGCCGGAGAGGGCTACGTTGCCCACCGTATCCGTACGCTTGCTGGGATTACCCATTCCCATTTCCGCGACCATCGCGGTGTTCGACGTTCCGTCGATCATGTCGTTGATACGCATGTTGCCTTGAACGGCAAACACGCCGGTCGTGGCCCGCCAGAAGTTGTTGGACTGATACGTCGTCCCCGTGCATCCCTTGTAGCTGTTACGGCCGTATCCGGCGGCAATGCGCGGCACTTTGTCAGACGGGCACAACAATGTCGGGATCTCAGTCTGCCACGGCTGAATACCCGCCACCGGCGTGTAATTCGTGAACACCGGCCGCATGTCCTGTTGCGCATTGCCTGACGCGAAGACAACGCCAAAATTCATCGCGTTGTACAGTGGCGCTTGATCGAAGTACGGAAGGACCGGAACGATCCAGCTCAGCCGCGGGAAGTTCCCGGCCCCGCATGTGTTGGCTTGCACGCCACCGCTACCGGTTCCCGCGTCCGATGATGCCATCGCGGCTGCGCAGCCGCCGGTGGACAAACCCGGGAACATCAAGAAGTTGTCGTGATAGTTGTGCAAGGCCAAACCCAGTTGTTTCAACTGGTTCTTGCACTGGGTCCGTCGAGCCGCTTCGCGGGCCTGTTGCACAGCGGGCAACAGGAGCGCGATCAGAATGGCAATGATGGCGATCACAACCAGCAGCTCGATGAGTGTGAACGCGCGACGAGAACGATTGGTCCGACTCATGCGTACTCCCCTTTCAAAAAAGAACAAAAACAGTTCGCCTACCACCGGCGAAGACACAACAACGATAACTCAAGTAACAACCGATGAATCCCACGCTCAGTTCTTTCATCCCAACTCGCCGCGTCTCGTCCACTGCAGATAGTATTTCCAAAACGAGTGGAGGCGAATACTGCGGCGACTGTGAGGAATTTCGTCCAAGTGAAAGTCACAGATTTTGGACGCAGAACCGGCAGTGAATGTAAGCTCCCGCCAGTTTGTTTTCAAGTGTTGGATGACAAATTCTTCCAATGCTCCACGCATCAATTGGCGTATGCGCGGCACCGGGCGGCGGCATAAACCCATCGACCAAGCCCCGCCTCGGACTCCACGTCTAAAATGCGGACCCCAGTTTTTGACACCGCAACGACCGCGAGGTACAGAAGGAGCAAGGATAACTAACATGCCGAGACCCGACTGCTGCACCGCCCACGCGCCCCGTTCCGCCGATCGGGCCGGCTTTTCGATGGTCGAAATGCTGATCGTCATCGTCATCCTCGGCATCTTGGGCATGATCGTCCTGCCGCTGTTCCAAACGGCGTCCGACGACGCTCGGGAGGCCGCATTGGCCCAAAACCTGTGCTCCATGCGCAAGTTTCTGGCCACCTACCGGTCCTCCTTCAAGGGTTCGTATCCCAAAACCAAGGAAGAACTTCAGGCGGCCGTAGGGGTTCTTCCCAAGAACCCGTATACCAGTGGTCGAGGAGTTCGGATCATCCAGGATCTGAACGACTCGAAGCCTAACGAGAACGAGAAACTCGGTGCCGAAAAGGTTGGTTGGATCTATCATCCGCCGTCGGGGACGATGATCCCCAACAACGAAGGGATGGGGTCGGACGGACGGCCTCTCAACCAGTTTTAGAACCCGGCCCACAACGATCCTGCCTCGCACCAGACAGGAATTGCCCCGCCCGATCAGCGTCTTGCGACTTGCACGATCGCCGCCCGGCCGGACATTGCGAGATTGCCAGAGACTCCCGGCATTGCGAGCTACGGGGTGGTACCGGACTTCGAAATCGGTTCAGCCGCCTTCTTCCGGTCATTCGGCTTCGGTTTTTCAATCGTGCCCCACAGGTGTCCGCCGACCTTGTCGTGTTGCCACGTGCCGGCATACCGTCCGCGGTAGAACATGACTCGCGACGTAAACGTGCCCAGCGCGGGAATGGTCATGTCGGTCATCGTGATCACCGGCGTGTCACCGGCCCATTTGATCTCGAGCGTGATGGGAACGTCGAGGTCGGTCTTGCCGTACTGAATCCGGGCCTGGAACAACCAGAGATCGTCCTTCAGTTTGGTGACCTTGCTGATCGTGTACCGCTCCGTTTTTGGTGCGTCATTCGCGCCGTTCTCGCGTCCCGTCACGCTGTACGTTCCAACCAGCACGGCACCGGACAACGATTCGGCAAATTCCTTTTCGAGCTGCGCGCGATCGGGAACCGCTTGCGTGGCGGCTTGCTTTTCCGCCGGCTTTCGCGGCGGTTCGTCGCCACGGGTGGACCCGCCTCCAAAAGTGAGACACGCGGTTGCCAGGACCAGCATGGATTTCGAACGTGGAAACATGAAGTTCATCCTTTCGCGAAAAGCAGGTCTCGAATCAGTCACCCATCGTATTCGGTGGCCGGCCGAGTCTCAACGATTACGCCGGCGGCGCGAGATCGAGCGCATTGTAGTCGTCACGCTCCGCGCGACGAACCCGGCGCGCGGAGCGTGACGGCGACATTGACACCGGTTGTCGCACCTCATCGGTGGTGCTAAGCTAGCCGGCCGTATGAGCGCGGCGATTTTCCGCCGCATCCCACGACGATTCAGGAGATGCCATGCACCTGCCGCGTCACTGGTTCCGGACATCCGTTGGCGTCACACTCGCCCCGCTCGTGATCGGCTGGGCCTCGATGTTCGCCGCCGATCCGCCACCCAAGCCGCCGGCCCGCGACTTCAAGGCCGAACTCCCGCGCATCCCGCCTGTCGAACCGGAGGACGCTCTGGCCACGTTCCAAGTCCAGCCGCCGTACCGCATCGAACTCGTCGCCGCCGAACCGCTCGTGACCGATCCCATCGCGATCTCGTTCGACGAGAACGGCCGCGCGTTCGTCGTGGAAATGTGCGACTACTCCGAGCAGGACAAAGACTTCCTCGGCAAAATTCGTTTGCTCGAAGACACTGACGAAGACGGCCGGTTCGACAAGAGCACGGTGTTCGCCGACAAACTCTCGTGGCCCACGGCGGTGATCTGCTGGGACGGCGGAATTTTTGTCGGCGCTCCGCCCGATGTCTACTACCTCAAGGACACCGACGGAGACAACAAGGCCGACGTGCGCAAGCTGGTCTTCACCGGGTTCCGCCGCACCAACGTGCAGGGGATGATGAACAGCTTCCACTGGGGCCTCGACAACCGGATACACGGTTCGGCGAGCAGCACGGGGGGGCTGATCCGCCGCGTCGAAAACGGCGAACCGGTCGGCCCGGAAATCAACGTCAACGGACGCGACTTCGCCTTCGATCCGCGCACGCTCGAAATGACCGCCACCAGCGGAGGCGCTCAGCACGGGATGTGCTTCGACGACTGGGGCCGCAAGTTTTGCAGTTCCAACTCCGACCACATTCAAATGGTGATGTACGAAGACCGCTACATCGCCCGCAACCCGTACCTCGCCGCCCCCGGCCCGCGCCTGAGCATTGCCGCCGACGGGCCGCAAGCCGAGGTGTTCCGCATCAGCCCGGTCGAACCGTGGAGAGTCGTGCGCACGCGGCTGCGCGTGGCCGGAGCCGTGCCGGGGCCGATCGAAGGGGGCGGCCGAGCCGCCGGGTACTTCACGGGGGCCACGGGCGTGACCATCTACCGAGGCGACGCCTGGCCCGAAGCCGATCGCGGCCTGGCGATCGTCGGCGACGTGGGAAGCAACCTCGTCCATCGCAAACGGCTCGAACCCAACGGCGTGGCCCTCGTGGCCAAACGGATCGACGAGGGGCAGGAATTCGTCGCGTCGAAAGACATCTGGTTCCGCCCCGTCCAGTTCGCCAACGCGCCGGACGGATCGCTGTTCATCCTCGACATGTATCGCGAGGTGATCGAACACCCGGCCAGTCTGCCCCCGGAAATCAAACAACATCTCGACCTGACCAGCGGCCGCGACCGAGGCCGCATCTACCGCGTGGTGGTGGATGGGTCGAGGGTCGAGGGTCGAGGGTCGAAAGGGGGAAGCGGAGACGCGGGGACGCGGAGACGCGGCGTACCGCGATTGGGTTCCGCGAGCACGGCCGAACTCGTCGCCACCCTCGAACACCACAACGGCTGGCATCGCGATACGGCCAGCCGACTGCTGTTCACGCGACAAGACAAGTCCGCGATCACACCGCTGAAATCGCTCGTCCGTGAATCGAAACTGCCAGAAGGTCGGTTGCATGCCCTCGCGGCATTGCGAGGTTTGGCCGACGTTGACGAATCTGCGATTCTGGCCGCGCTGGCTGATCCGCACCCGCGTGTTCGCGAGCGCGCGATCCGCATTGCGGAAGCGTCAGCAATGGAATCTGAATCGATCCGCCCGCGACTTTGCCGGCTTGCGGAAGCTGACTCCGATGCGAGAGTCAGGTTCCAAGCCGCCCTCAGTCTAGGCGGCCTGCCGCAGGACAAATCCATTCGCGGCGCACTGGCGAGCCTGCTCATCCACGACGCCGACGACCGCTGGCTGCGCCTGGCCGCCTTGAGTTCGCTCACCACCGGCGCTGCCGAGGTGTTCGTCGATCTGACCAAGAATCCAAGCACATCCGGTCGGCGCGAGGTTGTGGCGCAGCTTGCATTGCAGGTTGGCGTGAAGGCAACCCCGGCAGATGTCGAAACGGCCGTCGTGCAAATCGAACGGGCCGTCAACCCAGCCGACGCAGCGTTGATCACCCGCAAACTGGCCGAAGGTTTCGCCCGCGCGAAGCTCCCGGCCGATTCACCGCAGAGAAACCGGCTGGCCGCCGCGCTCTCCAAACTCCTGGCCCAGTCACGCTTGTTGGCGTCCCATGATGAGTCAGCAAACGCCCTGTCAGCCCGACTCGACGCCATTCGCACACTCGGCCTGAGTTCATTCGCCGCCGACGGCAAATTGCTCGGCGAATTGCTGGCGGGGCGGCAACCGCAAGACGTGCAACGGGCGGCGGTCGCGACGTTGGGGGAATTCTCCGATCCCGCAGTCGGAGCGATGCTCGTCGAAGCGTGGTCGGGGTTCTCGCCCGCGGTCCGTTCGGCGGCGACCGATGTCATCGTGTCTCGTGAATCGTGGCTCGGCACGTTTCTCGACGCGATCGAGAAGGAAACGATCCCCGCCGCCGACCTCGATCCAGCGCGGGTGAAACTGCTCGAAAAGCACCCGAACGCGAAGGTCCGCGAGCGAATCCAGACCTTCGCGAGCAAGCACAAAACCGGCAAGCGAGCCGACGTGCTGGCCGCGTATCAGTCCGCCCTGACGCTGCAGGGGGATGCAGCTCGCGGCAAACCGATCTTCACGAAGATTTGTGCCAACTGCCACAAGCTGGAAGGGGCCGGCCACGAGATCGGCCCGAACCTCGCCACGCTGCAAAACCGCGGAGCCGACACGATCCTGCTCAACGTGCTGGACCCCAACCGCGAAGTGAACCCGCAGTACGTCAACTACCTCGTCGTCACCAAAGAGGGCAAAACCCTGACCGGCATCATCGCCGCCGAAACGGCTTCCAGCATCACCCTGAAGCGAGCCGAAGGCATCACCGAAACCGTCCTGCGTCTCGACATCGACGAACTCAAAAGCACCGGCCTCTCGATCATGCCCGAGGGAGTCGAAAAGGAAATCAACCAGCAAGCGATGGCCGACTTGATCGCGTACCTGTTGTCCGTGAAGTGAATTGAGCCACGGATGAAACAATGATGAAACACAGATGTTCGCATGGTTCAGGCAAGCCATTTTTCTTATCCGTGTTTGATCCGTGTTTCATCCGTGGCCCCTACTGAAAGAGGCTTCTCGCCGTGGACTGCCTTTGCGCCGGCATCATCGTCGCCGATCACCTGTGCGAACCGATCGCCCACATGCCGGTTCCGGGCGAACTGATCATGTCGCGGCGATTGTCGCTGGCGATCGGCGGCAACGCGTCGAACGTGAGCACGGACCTCGCGAAGCTGGGCGTGCGAGTCGGCCTCGTCGGGCGCGTGGGGGATGATATTTTCGGCGACTTCGTCGGGCGAGCGCTCGCGGAGGGTGGAGTCGATACGACGCGCCTCATCCGCTCGCCGGGATACGACACGGCCGGCACGCTGATTGTCAACGTGCAGGGGGAGGACCGCCGGTTCATCCACGCGTTCGGAGCCAACGCGGCGTTCGATGGGTCGGAGGTCACGGATGAGATGATCCGCTCGTGCCGAGTCCTGTACGTCGGCGGGTTTCTGCTGCTCAAGAATCTGCCGTCGGAAAAACTAGCCGGCTGGTTCCGCACCGCGCGCGATGCGGGAATCCCGACGGTGCTGGACATCGTCATCCCCGAACCCGCCGACTACTCGGCACAACTCGCAACCGTGCTCCCGTTCACCGACGTCTTTCTGCCGAACGACGACGAAGCCAGACTGCTGACGGGGCTGGGCGATCCGCTCCAACAGGCGCAGCGTTTCCACGACCTCGGAGTGCGCACGTCGATCGTCACCTGCGGCGGTGGCGGCGCCGTGATGATCTGCCCGGACGGCCGGTTCCGTTCCGGCCGCTTCGACGTCCCGTTTGTCGATGGCACGGGGAGCGGCGACGCGTTTGCCGCGGGATACGTCTTCGGCCTGCTGACCGATCAGCCCCCCGTTCGCTGCCTCGAAATCGGCAGCGCCCTCGGAGCCAGCGCCGTGCGCGTGGCCGGAGCCACTCAAGGCGTGTTCAACCGCAGCGAACTCGAATCGTTCCTGCGCGATCACCGGCTGAGCGTGGAACGAATCCAAGAACCGCAGAGGACGCGGTGAGAGTAACCCTCTGAGGTTGTGATTATTTGCGTAGGACGGCCCTTCCGGTCCGTCAGAGGTTTGGAATTCCGCGACGACTGCGACGGCCCGGAAGGGCCGTCCTACAAAAAAAGTAACAACCACTCTGCGTTCTCCGCGCCCTCGGCGGTTCATTCCACGTCAACCGACTGCCCGTTGTGCCGTGGACCGAGCTTCAGCAGAAACGGGACGGACCGGCGAGACCACTCCTCGGGAGAAGGATACCGCGCCGCGCCGACTCCGAAACACGACTGCAACATGTCGGTGTTGATGATCCCGGGGTTGAGCGCGACCGCAGCCAGACCGTCCGGGAGTTCCTGAGACAGCGCCTGCGACAAGCCTTCGATGGCCCACTTCGTCGCGCAGTACGGAGCCACCTCGGGTGACGTGGACCGACCCCAGCCGGAGCTGAAATTGACGACCACCCCGCTTCCGCGTTCGATCATGGCCGGGACGAAATGCCGGATGCAGTTCGTCACGCCGGCAATGTTGATGTCGATCACCTTTTGAAATTCATCGGCGGGGATTTGCCAGAGCGGCCGGTTGCGGTTCACCACGGCCGCGTTGTTCAGCAGCAAGTCGGGAGCGCCGAACTTCGCCAGCACGCGAGCAGCCCACGCGCGCACCTGATCATCGCGACTGACATCGAGCGATGCGAAATCGTGCTTCTCGTTGAACCGCGTTCGCAGTGCCGCGATGCCGGCTTCACCCCGCCCACATCCCAGCACGCGGTGTCCCAATTCGACAAACCGCTCCACCATCGCGCGGCCGAGACCGCGCGTGGCTCCGGTGACGACGATCAGTTTGGAGTCTGGCATGTGATTTCATCCTTCACCCCTCTCCCCTCTGGGGAGAGGGTGAGGGGGTGAGGGGCGGAGCAAGCGGTCTCACGGACGCCCCCCCACCCCAGCCCTCTCCCCAAAGTAGAGAGGGAGTCGTGTATCACAGTTCACGCGTTACTCTTGGTCGAAGTCGTCGCCGGCGGAGTCGGCGGTTGCGGTCCGGTCGCCGGTGCAACTGTCACCGCCACGTTTCTTTCCAACTCGTCCAGCAATTGATCCAGCCGAAACGGTTTGTACAGCACCGACTTCAACCCGGCCTGCCGCGCCTTGACGATCGAATGTGCGGCGTCGTACCCGAACCCGGTCATGAACACGATCGGAAGCTGGGCGTCATGTTCGCGGATCTGGCAGAAGCACTCGTAGCCCGTCATGTCGGGCAGGTGGATGTCCACCAACACCGCGTCGTACGAAAACGTCCTCACCATCAGCAGTGCCTCGTCGCCGTTGTGAGCTGTCTCGACTTCGCAGCCGTACCGGCTGAGCAGTTCATGCGCCGCCCGCCGCACCTGCTCGTCATTGTCCGCGACGAGGACTCGCTTGCCGCGCAGCTTCGGCCGCTGCGGTCGCTGGTGAAGCGGCGAGTGAGCACCCTCCGGCGACGTACTCTCTCCAGCCCGCTGCACGAGCTGTTTGATGTTGCGGGTGTGCCGCAGGATTTCCTGCAAGCGTTGAGCCACCTCCGGGTCGTGTCCGATGAACCGTTCGAGAATCCACGCGGCGTCGTTGAGCACCTCGTCCACGGGGCCGACGACCTCGTGCAGGATCGTTTCGGCTTTCTGAACCGCCGCCGTGACCTTTTCGGCGGCGAGCAGGTCCAGCGTATTCAGCGCCACCGCAATCTCGCGGGTGAACAATTCAAGGAACTGCAGGTCCGCCTCCGTGAACGCACCAGGCCGGCTGCTCTCGACGTTGATCGTGCCCAGGATCTTCTCGTGCAGGATGAGCGGTACCGTCAGCGAGCTTCGCGCGCCAACGGCTCCGACCAGGTACAGCGGATCGTTCAACGTGTCTTCGCAAAGATAACTTTTTCCGGTCGCGGCGACAAAACCGGTCACGCCGTTCCCTTCGGGGCGCGCGAACAGCTCGCGAGCCGTCGCTTCGGGCGTCATTCCCACGGCGAGCAACGAGTCCAACCGTCCGGTGGGCTCGTCTAGCAGCCGAATTTCGATGGTCTCGTATTCCAGCAAGTCTCGCGTGTAATGCACGATCTTCGACTTGAGCAGCTCGACGCGATTCTCCACCGACATTTCGAGCAGGTCTTGCGGGGTCAAGCCGCCAAGCTCCAAGCCGGCGCTGTAGATCGCGTTCAGCTTTTGTTGCTGCAGGACGTCGGAAGAGACATCACGAAGGGAAACGATCAGCAGCCTTGGTCGCGACTCCCCCGGCTCGCTGACAGGCGTGGCTGTCAGCAACAGGAACGACTTGTCGCTCAACTTGAGTTGGCTGCGGGTTGTGCGGCCGGTTCCGAGTGCCGTGTGCAGCGGGCTGAAGTCGGGTCCGAGTATCTCGGGCGAACCGAGGAGCTGATAAAACGTCGACGGCGGCTCCGCTCCCTCCGCGACCGAACCGTGCGCTAGTTCGCGGAACCGCGAATTGCTCCACACGGGCCTGAGGTCGGCGTCGACGAGGGCCAGCCCGTCGGGAAGCTGCGCCAGCAGCCCGCCCGCTTGCAGCAGCAGTCCGCTCGCCGCCTGATCCAACTCCTGCCCGCCGAACACGCACACGCCATCGAACGCATCCTGGCCGAGCCGCAGCAGGCCGTCTTCAATTGACTGTCCGACGACAACTTCAAATTGTTCGTCGAGCAGCGCCCGACAGTTCTGCACGCGCGCAGTGTCTCGCGAAAACAACAACAGGCGGGGCAACCGCGACACAGAGGACCCTCCCGATGCCAGTCCCAGAGCGAACGCCGACGGGGCACAATGTACCGGGTTCGCCTCGGAGTTTCCAAGGTGGAACGCGAAGGTGTCGGGAGTCTTTTTCAGGTCGGCCGGTGGAACGTCCGAGTTGTGATGACGTGCGAGCCGACTTGAAAAAGACTCTCGACCCCGCGATCAACACAGCCGCGTCGCGAGTTCGACCACCGACTCCGTCCCGTCGATTCTCACCGCGTGGCATTCGTCGAGGTGCCGAAACCAGGTGTGCTGGCGCTTCGCAAACTGCCGCGTGCGAGTCTGGATGAGGGTGATGAGTTCGTTTGTCCGTGGCACCGGCGTCTCGCCGGTGTTCCTCTTTTCCAGCCAATCCAGCACCTCCTTGTACCCCAGCGCCTGCCGAGCCGTGTGGCTCAGCGGGCGATCGTCCCCGAGCAACCGTTGCACCTCGTCCAACAAGCCCGCGGCGAACATCGTTTCGACTCGCCGGTTGATCCGTTCGTGCAGCCAGTCGCGAGGCGGGTCGAGCCAGTACACATGCGGAGGCCGTTCGTCGCGGGGCAGGGGAGCCTCGCACTGCTGGCTCGACAGCGGCAGCCCCGTCAGTTCGAAGACCTCGAGAGCCCGAACCAGACGCCGCGTGTCGTTCGGATGCAGCCGCGAGGCCGACACCGGATCGACCTCGCGCAGTCGTTCATGCAGCACCGGGCGCGACGGATCGCTGGCCGCGAGTTGCTCCAATTTCCGACGCAGCGCCCAGTCCGCGGCCGGCCCCTCGAACACGCCGCGCAGCACGGCTCGCAGGTACAGCCCTGTCCCTCCGACAAACAACGGCACTCGCCCGCGGCTCACGATCTCGCGGCAAGCCCGCTCCGCCTCCGTGACGAATTCTGCTAGGCTGTACTCTTCATGCGGTTCGATCACGTCGATCAAATGATGCCGCACGCGATCGCGCTCCGCCGCCGAGGGCTTGGCCGTGCCGATGTCCATCCCTCGGTAAAGCGACATCGAATCGAGCGACACGATCTCCGCGTTCAATCGCTCGGCGAGTTCCACGCCGACCGCCGTCTTGCCGCACGCCGTCGGCCCGGCCAGAAACCAGCAGCAGCGGAGCAAATCAGAATCGAATCGCATGCGAACATTCTCCCCTCGCCCTTTCGGGGAGAGGGGTCGGGGGTGAGGGGCGGTGCCAGAGGCCGGAAGTCAGAAGTAATCAGAGACCTGACATCGTATGACACCAGCCACCGCCACGATATCATCACACGGTCGCCACTGACCACCGTCCACTGTCCACCATCCACCAACCTCCACGCATGCCCCTGTTTGAAACCCAAGTTGTCATCGGCTGTCCGCTCGATCAAGCGTTCGAATTCTTCCTGCGACCGGCCAACGCGCTGAAAATCAGTCCGCCAGGGCTGGGTCTGCATTTCGTCAAGGCACCCGACTTGCTTGATGTTGGCAGCCAGATCGAATTCAAAGTGCAAGGCTGGGGGCAGATTCAAAGCATGATCCATCGGATCACGCACATCGACCGACCGAACTTGTACGTCGAGGAACAGGTCAAGGGGCCGTTCAAACGGTGGGTCCACACGCACCTGTTTGCGATCGATCAGGAGGACCGGACCGTGATCACTGACCGGATCGACTTCGATCCGCCGGGCGGGATCATCGGAATGCTCATCAGCAAGGACAAGATTCTGGAGCACCTCGAAGACGGATTCGACCACCGGCACATGCAATTGGAGAAGTTGTTTGGAGGATGAGACAGTATTGACGGGAGGGCGAGGCTCCTGCCGAGCCGTTTAGGTCATCCGCGGCTCGGCAGGAGCCTCGCCCTCCCGATTGATTGATTTGTGAATCATGCTGAAGCCGCCTCCCGACATCCTCGACGCCGTGATGCAGACGATCGCCGAACGCAAGCGCACGCTGCCGGCCGATTCGTACGTGGCGACGCTGCTTCGCGGCGGGATCGACTCCGTCGGCGGCAAGGTCATCGAGGAAGCGGCCGAACTGGTGGACGCGGCGCGCGCGACCAGGAGTGAAAATCGAACGGAAGCCCGAGCGCATCTCGTCCACGAAGCGGCCGATCTGCTGTTTCACGCACTGGTACTTCTCGGCTGGGCTGACGTTCCGCTGGACGACGTGCGAGCCGAATTGAAACGCCGGCACGGCACGAGCGGTCTCGCCGAGAAGGCTTGTCGGGCGGGGGTGGTCCGTGAGCCCGGATGACCCACCGCGTCCGCCGTCGAACGACGCCGCCAACGCCGCAACCTGGCTGGCACTTTTCGGCACGATCATCATCTGCCTGTGCTTGATGAGCCTGATTGCGCTCGTGCTTGGCCCGTTCACATTTTTCGTTTTCATCCTCGGGTTCCTGTTTCTGGCAGCGACGGCCGGCCAGTACCTGCTGTGGGGCCGCTGGCTGTCGCGACGAAAAAAAGACGAGGACGACGCGTAGGATGGGCACTCTTGCCCGTCCTGCGGTTCTTCTTTTTGTTGTTGGTGTTTGATTGAAGACAAGGACGGCCAAGAGTGCCCATCCTACGCGGGAGGCAACCATGAAAGCGATGGCGTTCGATCAGTTCGGCGGCGTGGAAGTCATCCGCGAGTTCGATTTGCCGGTGCCCGACATCGGGGCGGACGAGGTTCTGGTACGCGTGCGTGCTTGCGGTTTGAATCATCTCGACCTGTGGATTCGCAGCGGGCTTCCCATTCAGATTCCGATGCCGCACGTCGGCGGATGCGAAGTCGCCGGCGTGGTGGAACAAGTCGGCAGCGGGGTCACGAGCGTCGCTGCCGGCCAACCGGTTCTGATTGCTCCGAACCAGGGCTGCGGCGCGTGTGACGCCTGCCGCCGTGATGACGAACCCGCCTGCCGTCAGTTTCAAATCATGGGCGAACACACGCAGGGAGGCTTCGCCGAATTCGCGAAGGCTCAATCGCGGCACGTCATCCCGGTCAGCGATGCGTGGTCGCTGACCGAATGGGCCGCGACGCCGCTCGTGTTTCTCACCGCTTGGCGCATGCTCCACCGCCGTGGCCGAGTTGCCTCAGGCGACAACGTGCTGGTGCAGGGGGGAGCCAGCGGCGTCGGTTCAGCCGCGATCCAGATTGCAAAGCTGGCCGGGGCCCGCGTCATCACCACAGTCGGCAGCGACGCGAAGGCGAAACTCTGCCGCGACCTGGGTGCCGACGTGATCGTCCGCCGCGACCAAGCCAACTTCGCCGACGTGGTCAAAGCCGAAACGAAAGGCCGCGGCGTGGACATCGTGATCGAGCACGTCGGCGAAGCGGTCTGGAAGGATTCGCTGAAGTGTCTGGCCCACGGTGGCCGACTGGTGACCTGCGGCGCGACGACTGGCCCGCAAGTCGGCCTCGACCTGCGATTCTTCTTCATCCGCGAAATTCAAGTCCTCGGAAGCTGCATGGGTTCCCGCGAAGAACTACGGCAGGTTCTGGAACTGCTCGGCGAACACGCGCTGCGGCCCGTTCTCGATCGCACGTTCCCGCTGGCTCAACTGGCCCAAGCGCACGAGTATCTGGAGTCGCGGCAGCAGTTGGGGAAGGTGGTGGTTGAAATCTCGTGATGCCGATCACCCTCTCCCCTTGGGGGAGAGGGCAGGGTGAGGGGGCGGAGCGTCTCTTGGCTTGGTTCGCAGTTCCATCTCAGAGACACGCGGCCCCCTCACCCCCGACCCCTCTCCCCCGGAGGGGAGAGGGGAGAACGCGCGAGTCAACCCTCGGCGACCGCTCGCATTTTCTCCAGCCCGACGCGCGCGACTTCCACCGGGTCTTTGGCCCACAGGTCTTCGCGGAAGAGTTCGAGCGACAGCCAGCGGCGGTAGCCGGTGGATTTGAGAAGCGAGAGCAGACACCTCAGATCGAGGTGTCCGTCGCCGGGGTAGACACGGTCCTTGTCGTGCTGCTGCTCGCACGGCGGCGACGCCGGGGTGTCGTTGAAGTGCATGATCGCGATCTGCCGGTCGGTCAGCTCAGAAATGCTCTCCATCGACCCGCCGCCGCGAAAGATGTGGAACGGGTCCAGCACCACGGTCCCGGCGGGGTGTCCGGCTTTGTCCACGATCTCGAGGGCATCTTCGATCGTGTTGATGTCTTCCACAAAGCCGAGGAATTCCATCGCCGGTTTCACACCCATCGACAAGCCGATTTCGAGCAACTCGCGATAGTTCCGCGCGCCGAGGTCGTGGTCGGCCATGCCCGCCGGCGGACCGGCAATGACGTGAATGGCTCCCACGTCCGCCGCCTGAGCCATCCGCCGCCGACACTCATCGAGTTCCGCGGCGTGTGCGGCTCCGGTCGTTTCGAACCAGCCTTTCAGATAAATCGTGGTGGGCACGTCCAGCCCGTGGTCGTTCACCGCCTGACGAATCTCCCGCAGCGTGCCGCCTCTGGCGAGGTGGGCGTCGATGTCGTCATGCCACAACTCGATGGCACGGTATCCCACCGTCCCGGCAATTCGAATCTTGTCGAGGATCGGAGCCGGTCGAATGGTGCTGGAGTTGAGGCAGTACTGAAAGTCGGGCATCGTATTCCAAGCGTCAACATCCGGCTATTCGGTGGTCAGCTTGATTTCACCCAGTTCAGTGGGGACGCCCGGCTTTACCGTGAATTTGGCCGGAGACGTCTTGGGGTCACGATATCGATCCTTGAGTTTGTCCGGTCCGCCGTAGGTCATACTGAACGGTTGCCAATCTCCCCAGAGAAAGGTCAGGGAGTAGTCGCCTGCCGGGACGCCGTCGCCAGCCTCATAGGTGCCGATCGAGAACTTGCCTTGCTCGTCGGTCAACGCTTGCGACATCGTCGGGTTCTGTTTGTCCATTCCGTTGACGTTATGACATTCGATGGCCAGATTGCCCGCCGGTTTGCCATCCACCAGAATCACACCTTTGACGGGGAACGTCTTCACACGCTGCGGCCCTTTGTCCGAACATCCCGCACCAACGGCAAATGACAGCATCAGCAGAACGATCCAACGTGTGACCATGAAGCGGCTCCTCAAGCGGATCAATAATGAATGAATAACGCCAAAGGCCGAGCTGCGCCGGCAGCCGGTTCAAACTCATATCGACATCAGTCCGATCGACGTCGCGATCAAACGAAAAACACAGGAAACCGAGCGTGACAGAGAGCGACAATCCATGTCACACCGGTTCGCATGGCATCGTGGCTTCAGAAATTGTCGATAACCTCGCCCTTCTTCCGGGTGATCAGGCCAGCGAAAGTCTTGCCGGCGATGTGCTGGTTGATAAATCGCGTGGCTCCATCCGCCAGCAGGAAGTGGCATCCTCCGGTGTGAAATGAATAAAACCCGAACCCGCGGCCGTTGGTGCAGTTGATGGCACAGGGACCACCACTCGGACAGGCGGCAATGTTGCCGTCGTAGCCGCAGCCTACTAGCCAATGCTCTCCCGTTAAGAAATCTCCCCATCCCCCCGCGTTCTGACCGGTGACACTCGCTGGAAGCGCTTGAGTCTGCCAACGCGCATTGTAGATCTCCGTCCCACCCACACGTTCGCCGAGCAAGAGAGTGTTCGACGTGCCATCGATGATGCCGGAAAGCGTGCTCACGCTGCCAACACTTTTATCGTTGGGAGGCGGTTGTCCAGTTGGTAGTGATCCGGCAACCTGTAGAACACCCTCACGATCTCCACCGATATTGCCGCCATACGCGAGGATGGCATAGTTTTGGCGAACACCGGTCGAGACGCTATAGTCGCCGTTGGCGGCCGTCCAAGTGAGATTCGTCCCACCAAACGGTACCGCCGCGTTGTATGTCGCCGCAGTTCGAGTCGTTGACGGACAATTCCAAGCGGTCAAGGGAGTGGAAATCACGGCCATGTTCTGCGCGATCACCGCAGCAGGGTGACCAAACGCCACCGCCTGATTGATTGGTGGGACGTTGCTGTTGTATTTGTTGTAAATCGGTGTCTGGTCCATGTACGGCAGGAGCAACACGCCTAGCGCGCTTACGTTGAAACTCGGTGCAGCCGGTGGAGCCGTCGCCGCCCAAGCTGGCGGAAAAACCTTGGCGGCATCCAGATAGTTGTGCAAGGCGATGCCGATCTGCTTCAGATTGTTCTTGCACTGCGTCCGCCGAGCCGCTTCGCGGGCCTGTTGCACGGCCGGCAACAACAATGCAATCAGGACGGCAATGATCGCGATCACCACCAGAAGCTCGATCAACGTGAACGCACGCCGAGGACGCAAAGAGTGCGACATGGAACGCCTCCGAAAGCAGAATGATAGGAGAGAAGTTGGCGCGGTTGCATCGAGTGACGCCGGTCATACCGGCGATGTGAGATGGCGCGTATCGTAAGTGTTCCATCGGCCGAAATCAAGGAGATTGTGCACCACGGCGATGATTGGCGAGGTGCATCGCCACGGCAGTGGACGTGCGGATTGTGCCAGGGCGCGGCCGGCGGACGATCGGGTTGCGTGCGGCATCGCACGCCGACTGGCCTGCATCCGGAATCCCGCGCCGCGATCCATCTCGAAGGATGACTCGCCTCGCGGGCCGATTTCCATCACAATTGCCAACGAGTCGCTGGTCGCCGGCGTATGCGCGTCGACATCCCGGTCCGCGGCTCATGTCGGAGAAACGAACATGCCACGCTGTTGGACCTGCGGGATCGCCGGAGCCGTCATTCTTTCTGCGATTGGCCTGGCGCTCTACGAGTTCGCGCCGCGACACACCACGGGGGCCGATCCCACGCCCGCGGCCCGGCCGGGCACGGGCCAACCCGCAACGCCGCCGGAATCCGATCCGGCCGCGCTCGTCGAACGCGTGCAGCGCTGGCTCGACGCCAAGCCCTCCGCCGACGACGCTCCTTCGACCGCGAAGCCGTCCGCCGACGAAATCCGCCGGGCTTGCGAGCACATCCTCGAATTGGTTGGCGATCCGAAATCCGAACCGCATCGATTCGCGAAACGGCACCTGCTGCGGTTGCGAATCGATGCGCTCGACGGTGCCACGAAGCTGCGGCAAAGAAGCCGCCTGGCGAACGATGTCCAAGATTTCCTCGCCGCCGCGTCACCGACCACCGACGATGCCGATCTCGCCCTGACGCTGGCCACGGCCCTCGAAGACTTCGGCCCGGAGGACCTCGCGGAACAAACCTATGTCCGGTTCGGCAAGCTGCTCGTGGGAAGCACCGATCCCGACGTGGCGAAGGACGGGGAGTTCCTGCTCGGTTCCGCCCGCAGAATGAAGCTCGTCGGCCAGCCGATCGAACTTTCCGGCACCACGACGGACGGACGACCGTTCGACATTGCATCGCTGCGCGGCAAGGTCGTGCTCGTGGACTTCTGGGCCACGTGGTGCGGCATCTGTGTTGCCGACATGCCACGGCTGACACGGTATCTCGAAACGTATCGCGACCGCGGCTTCGAAATCGTCGGTGTGAGCTGCGACGACGAGCGGGAGGCGCTCGACAAGTTCCTGAAGCAACGCCAGCTAAGCTGGACCACGCTGCACGATGCGGATCGCGGACCCGATCACCCGGCGGCCATGCGGTACGGCGTGGCCGCTTTCCCAACGCAGTTCCTCGTCGATCCGCAGGGAACCGTGGTGTCGGTCAACCCAACCGCCACCGAACTGCGACGCTGGCTGCGAAAACTGCTCGGCCCCCCCACCGCCTCCGCCGGCGACCTCGATCGCGGCTCGAAACCGTACCCGGTCTACCGCACCGACGAGGTGATCGAACGCCTGACCGACGTGGGTTTGGAATTGTTCGAATCCGATCAAGCTCACACTGGCGAGCACTTGCGAGGACACCTGCCGCAGCGCCGCCGCGAGATCAAGCTCGCCACCCCGACAGCCGAACCAGTTGCCGACGACGAACTCTACCGAAAGGTGATCGACAGCGTATTCATCGTTGGCGAGTTGTATCGGCCCGAGGATTCGGAGGACTGGGAGATCGCGCTCGCGACCGCATTCGCCGTCACCGCCGATGGCGTGCTGTGTACGAGTGCCCACGTGTTTGGAGACGATTTGGAATTCGAGGCGGCGGTGGTGATGGATGCTCGCGGGCGCGTGTTCCCGGTCGAGGAGTTGCTGGCGACGGACGAGGCGGCCGATACGTGCCTGTTTCGCATCGCCGCGAAAGGCCTCTCGCCGCTCTCGCTGGCGGACGATGCCGTGCCCGGCTCGCGCGTGCGCGTCGTCAGCCACCCCGGCGACATCTTTTTCTTCTTCTCGGCCGGCCACGTTGGCAATTATTTTCGAGACGACGGCGGCGTGACGTGGCTGAACATCACGGCCGATTTCGGCGAAGGATCGAGCGGCGCACCGGTGCTCGATGATCGCGGGAACGTGATCGGCCAGGTCAGCCGCACCTCGACGCTATTCTCAACCGATCCCGGCATCGCCGTGCGCTCGCGTGGCACCGGCGGCGTGTCCGCCCGTGCAAGTCGATCTACCGCATTTCGCATTGGCAGCAAGCTGCCAGTGTCCTCCGCGAACCGCAGTGCGACGCGGCAGTCGTCCCGACTCCGAACGAGCCAGTACGCACACTCTGAACTCGAACTCCAACCCATCTCTGACCCGCAGATGGTTTTCAAAATGTGCGTCCCAATCGAAAGCCTGCGTCGATTGACGAAGCCGTAGTCTCCCCACGCCCCGCAGGGGGAAAGGGGTTGGGGGGGTGAGAGGGCCGAGAGAAAAGATTCCAAGCCATCCCACGGATGGGGAGTCGTTTTCGTGCGGGACGTCCAACGAATGACGAAACCGCCCGCAGCCCGAAAACGACTCCGCCCCCCTTTGCCTTGCGACACAGGAACTCTCGCCATCTGCAACTTGGCCGTGGTAAAGTAGCCGCATGACGCACGACCCAACCCCCGCCGCTCGATGGCTCGTTGTGATGACGTTGCTGACCGGCGCCGTCTCGGCCGCTGAACCGGCTCGGCCACCGTTGCACGAAACGCCGCGCTGGCGACACCCCGTCGCCGCGGTCTGGCTCAACGAGGGACGGACGCTGTGCGTCGCGAACCAACGTGGAGGCAGCTTGTCGCTGGTGGACGTTTCGTCCGGGCGCGTGATCGATGAATTCGCGGTCGGTGATCGGCTGGCCGATATCGCCATCCTCCCCGATCGGCGGCACGTGCTGACCGTGGACGAGCAACGGCACGAACTCGTCGTCGTCGCACACGACCGCGGCCGGTTGCAAGTGAAGTCACGTCAGCCGGTCAGCGCGTACCCGGTGAGCTTGCTCGTGTCCCCGGATGGATCGCTCGCGGTCGTGGCGTCGCTTTGGTCGCGTCGGTTTCAGACGTTCACGATCTCGGCTGAAGATCAAAGCGCCACGGGGAGGGCAAGGCTCCTGCCGAGCCGTGTCGATCGAGTTTCGTCTCGGCAGGAGCCTCGCCCTCCTGCGACGTCAATCGATCACATCTGCAATCTAAAACTCGAACACGACATCCGCCTGCCGTTCCCTCCGCGGCGCATGCTGAGGCTACCGGGAAGCGACGAGGTAGTGGTGGCCGATGCGTTCGGCGGTCAACTGGCCGTCGTGAACACGAAGTCCGGCGAAGTCGTTTCGCGGCACGAGTTCGATGGGCACAACATTCAAGGTCTGGCCCTGAGCGTGGACGGGTACCGGTTGCTCATCACGAATCAACTGCTGAACGAGCGGTCGCCGATCACGCAGGACAGCATCCACTGGGGCGAAACGCTGCGCAACGTGATGTCCGACGTGCGGCTGATCGATCTTCGCAACCCACGGCTCGAACTCCGGCCGCACGTGGGACTGACGTTTCTCGGCTCGCGGGGCGCCGGCGGAGGCGACCCCGCGGGTTTTGTGGTGTTGCCGACGACCGACCGCGTCGCCGTGGCGCTTGCGGGCCTCGATCAACTCGCCGTGTTCGAGCGCGGCGGGCTGATTGTGCACCGTGTCCCGGTCGGCCGACGTCCGCTGGCCGTGCTGCCCGTCCGACAGTCCACCTCGCCCCCTGGCAGTGAGGGGTCAGGGGTGAGGGGCGGTCCGAACGATGATCAGCGATCTCCGCCCGCCGTTGTGGCACGGTCTCCTGACCGTGCCACTCACGCAGCCAAAGGATTCACAACCGACACCTCCGATGCGGGGAGATCTGCGGTCACGAATGTGGCAGGGCCAGGAGACCCTGCCACGACAGCGTTCATTCGACAAGTCATCACGCTCAATTCGCTTGGCGATTCGCTGTCCGTGGTTGATCTGCCGACGGGCCGGGTCGTTCGCGAAATCTCGCTGGGCCCGCAGCCGGATCTCACCGGCGCGGATCGCGGAGAGCGGTTGTTTTTCGATGCCAGGTTGTCGCACGACGGCTGGTTGAGTTGCCACAGTTGTCACGTCAACGGGCACACGAATGGCCTGCGGGCGGACACGCTTGGCGACGGTTCGTACGGGGCGCCCAAGCGCACGCCGACGCTGCTCGGCACCGCACTCGCCGACAAGTGGGGCTGGAGCGGCTCGTTTCAGTACCTCCACGAACAGATTCAGAAGTCGCTCGCGACGACATTGCACGGCGACACGCTAACGCCTCAGAACGCGCTCGATCTTGCGGCCTATCTGCACACGCTTCCCGCGCCGCCTCCGCTGGAACCCGCCACGCGCGACGAGGCCGATCGCGACCAGATCGCACGCGGTCGCCGAGTTTTCACCGAGCACGGTTGTGCCAGGTGCCACGTGCCGCCACTGACGTACACGTCGCACGACACGCACGACGTCGGGCTGGCCGATGAGCGAGGCCAGACGAAATTCAACGCCCCGTCGCTCCGCGGGGTCAGCCAGTCGCGACGCTTCTTCCACGACAACCGCGCCGCGTCGCTCGAAGACGTGTTCCTCGAATTCAACCACCCGCGCGGGACGGTGCTGACCGACGAGGAGTTGGCGGACCTGTTGCGGTTCCTGCGGAGCTTGTGAGAGTGGCAAGCCAAACTCCACTCGCCCCCGTGGGGGAGAGGGGTTGGGGGTGAGGGGCGCGCGTCTCTGAACACTGATCGCAGCGAATCCTCGGAGTAGTTCACCCCTCACCCCCCGGCCCCCTCTCCCCGTTCCGGGGCGAGGGGGGGTTATCGAACCGACTCGGCGATCAGTTTCGCCGCCCGCGCACACTTTGTATCGTCGCGACCCGGGCTGGCGTCGTGATCGTTCACGTCGGGCGTGTGCCAGCAGACGATCATGTCGAGCGACGGGATGAGCCAGAGCATTTTCTGACCGCCATGCCCCGCCGCCAGGTACGCGGTCGGCGGCAGCACGACGTGCAGCCTGCGGCCTTCGCGGTCGAGGCCGTTCAGCCACCAGTTGAAACTGTAAAACCCCGGCCCGCACTTCGTGATGTTCTTGCCGCCTCCCATGCTTTTCTGACCGGGCAGCATGTCCGCGTCGCGCCCAGCGGTGAGCAGCGTGGCGGCGGGGATCGGATTCGCGATCGCGAGCCGATGCATCTCGCGCGGGATCACCTGTCGTCCGTTCCAGTCCCCTTCGTGCAGGCAGAGCAATCCAAATCGAGCGAAGTCGCGGACGGACAAGGCGAGGCGCCCCGGTCGGTCGGGGCCGAGCGCGTCGAATTTGTGTTCGTCCTCGAACTGCAGCGGTTCGGCGATCCGCGTCTTGAGCACGTCCGTGCCGGTCGCGCGAAACACTTTGCTCGTGAGCGTCTGGTAGTACAACGCCAGCGCGAAGTCGTTGTAGCCGTACGCTTCGCCGGGTCGCTCGGTCAGCCCGTAGCCGGACATCTGCGACGCGAGGTGACGCCACGTGATCGCCGAATCCTTGCCGCCGTTGAGGTCTCTCAGCCGCGGTTCGACATCGGCGACGCGATCGTCCACGGATTTCAAGCGGCCTTCCGCGACGGCCCGCATCAGCAGCGTCGAGATCACCGGCTTCGCGGCCGAAGCCACGTCCGCACTTTTCTTCACGTCGCCCCAGGTGTACGCGAGTTGCCCATGCCACACGACACACCCGCGACCGCCCACGAGGTCACGGAGCGCGTCGAGTTTCGCGGCGTCGAGGCCAAGTTCCGCCGGAGTTCGCACGTCCCACGTCGCACCGGGGAACACAGCACGGGGTGCCACGGTCGGCTCGTCCGCCCGTGTGTCGGATACGCCCGGCACTGGCAGCGAGCTGCCAGTGGCACGCGACACCTCCGCGGGTTCCGCGGTGATCTCTCGCAGCAGCGTGAAAAAGCCTCGCTTGCGGGCACTCGAGATGCCCCAGTTGACGGGCACGCTTTGGTAGCCCTCGTCGAAACCTTCGTCCTTCATCCGAAAATCGAAGTAGCCCCACGAGGAGTACTCGTTGACCGCCGCGATGAAGTTGTTCGCGGGCTTGTCGAAGTCGAAGTGGTCGTCCTCGTTGAACAGAATCGGCATCGGGCGGTAGCCTTCGACCTGGCGCGTCTTGCGGACCATCTCGGCGATGCGTTGCGGATCGCTGATGCCGTTGCCGTGCAGCAGCAGAAAATCGCTGGCCTTGACGACGTTCGGTTGCGGAATCGTCCCACCGCCGTAGCTCGTGCCGACGAGCAGCCGGTGCGGCTTGAAGTTGCTCCCCGCCATCGAACGTACCTTCGCACGCTCGATCAGTTCATGCACGCGCGGCGGTTGCAGGATCGCGTGGTCGTAGCGCACGTTGCATTCGTTGTTGATCTCGATCAGGACGTTCCGAAAGCCGCGCGTGTTGATCCAATCGACGGTGCCATCGACGGCCCGATGAACCGCGTTCTCATCCTTGAGCCGCTGGTCCTGCCCGAAGTAGAAGATCCCGAGAATCGCGACCATGCCGAGTTCATCGGCGCGGTTCAGGATGCGTTCGAGACGGGCCATGTAATCCGGCCGCAGTTCGCCGTCGTCCGTGATCGCCGAGTTGTGCCACGGCTGGTCCTTCGAATAACCCGTCGGGCTGCCTCCTTGCAGGTTGATCGTGAACGCCAGCAGACCGTGCTTCCGCCAGTCGGGCATGGCGGCGATAAACGCTCGCGAGTTGCGTTCGGGATCCCACTTTTGCGTGTCCGGATAGGCCCATTTCGACACGGTGTCCGGATTAAGATCATCGAAGATGCCCTGCACCATGCGGCTGTTGAACAACAGGCCTTCGATCTTCTTGTCCTTCCAAGCTCGGCCTTCGTACGTCGGCCGGCCATTGATCACGAACGCATCGCCGCGGATGGTGACATCCGTGTGCCGCCTGGGTGACTCGTTCGCTCGTGACAACTTGTCACAGCCAGGGAGCAGCACCAGCATGTGCGCTGCGATCGCAATTCTGTTCCACGACGTCCGTCGTTCGATGCGCTTCATCCTGATGCCCTCCGCTCAGCGTTCTCGTCGTTACCTTCGCGGCCTTCTGTTCACAAACTAAACGACGACGCGTTGGAACAGAAGTGAACGAAGGAAACGAAGCACAGGCGTCGGCGTGAAGGGCGTTCTCGATGGGAGAGAGAGTCTTGCCGAGCCGAATGACGACACGCCGTCGAAGAACACGGCTCGGCAGGAACATCGCCCTCCCGTACTGACGAAGAGCACCTCGCGGACCGGGGTTTGACAACCAACCGCCCGGCGGGCAAGATGCCGCCCGGTGGATGCAACGAGCCGGTGGAAGTTCACGGAGGAGCGAATATGGCGGGCGAAACAAACGTGCAAGCGAGTCAGGAAACCTCGCGGACGAAGTTGAATCAGGCATCCCCTGCCTGTCGTCCCGCGTGTCCCGCCTGCGGTGGGACGCTCATCGAAATCCGGGCCAAGCTGCAATGTTCGCGGTGCCACACGATCTGCGAAACGTGCTGCGAAGGGGGGCGGGGGTGAGGTGAATTGGGAATTGGGAATAGTGAAAAAACGCCACGCCCCGCTGTGAGAGCCGACTATCGGACTTTCACTCTTCACGATTCACTATTCCAAATTCTCCTTCACTTCCTTGCCCGCGATTTTGCCGAACAGCTTGAGCAGGCATTCGTCGAACTGGACGCGGAGCTTGACGGTCTTGTCATCGCGTTCCAGTTTGAGCGAGAGTGTGTCCTGACAATCCTTGAGCGTGGAAACGGCCAGCTTGCGAAGTTCCTTGCGCTTGGTCTTCTGCTTCTCTTCCGAGGACTGCGTTGACTTCTGGAATTCGGGGCCGGACTTCTTGGTGTCATCACCCGGCACGGGCTTGGCCGCGACCACGGTTTCCGGTTCGTTGGAGCGTCGGTTGTCGAGGAGTTCGATCCAGGGACCGAGACGCAACTGCAGATCGATCACGGTGGACTTTGGCTGACCAGCCGGTTCCTTGGTGGAGGATTTGATCGCGGTCTTCAGTTGACCGACCGCGTTGTTACCCGTGGAAAACCAGATGGTGTTGGGTCCGGTGCCGATCATGATCTTGTTGTCGGCACCGAGGAATTCGGGAGCCTCCTTCGTCAGTTCAGCGATTTCGAACGAGTGGATTTTCACGTCCCCTTCACTGTCGGTGTCGAACTTACACTTGTCGGCTCCCTCGCGGACTTCGATCGCTTTCAGCGCGGCCATCACTTTCGCGGCGTCTGCCACGTGCAGGCCGGCGACGGCGGCGAACTTGTCTCCGCCCGCCGGATGGATGCGGACGAAGCCGTTCAGCGTTCCGGCGGTGACGTTGGCGTCGAGGGCGTCGCCGATCGCCGCAATCGCCGCCTTGTCGGCCGTTTTCTGAGTCGCGCTCCGCTTCTCGCTCACATCGAGCTTCGATTCCAACAAGGCTCGCGTGAGCTTCACGAATTCGCCGAGATGCTTCTTGCGCAGTTCGTCGATGGGAAAGTTGATCGTCAAGCTGGCGACCGTGTCCTTTGATTCGATCCCGCCGAACAGGTTGTCGGTGCTGGCGAGCAGTTCCACGCTTTTCGCGAGCGATGTGTCGGCGAGCGCGGTCAGGTCGAGATCGAAGACGGCGTTCTTGTCCTTGGCGGACAGGTTCCACGTCGCGCCGATCTTCGCGGACTCGACGAAAAACCGTTCGAGCTCGTCAAGCTGCTGGAGCGCGGCCGCCCTCCGCAGCGCAAACTCGTGGTCGGTTTCGGTCTCTTTCTTTTTGAGGCTCTTCTCGGTGTTCGACCGCAGCGTGGTCATTGCCTTGCGGCGGTCTTCGACAGGCTGTGCCGAATTGTCGATCAGGACGACGATGTCTCCATCCCGGTTGGGGAGCGGAGCCAGCGGCGACTTGACGATCAGGACGTCTCCCTTCGTGGACCCGATGACGACCTGATTCTCCTTCAGCTCGAGGAGGTAACCCTCGAAGTCACCCGTCAGTTTGTAGATCCCGGCTGGGGGCGGTTCGGCCTTCGATTTGATCCCCAGCCCCGCCAAGTTCTCGCGGAACTTCTTGAAGTCCGCGACTTTCACTGGAAAGAACGCGACGTTCTTGAAGTCGGTCTTGTCCACAAAGACCTGCAAGCCCATTGGCTTGGAGCGATCCACGCCGTCGAGGAACGCTTCGAGCGTTTCCGAGAGAGTTTTGAACCGCGACGGTGGTTCGCCCGCGTGCTTGAAAACGAATTCCAGATCGGCCAGAAGCTCCTCGGCACCTTTGAGGATGACCGTGATCGCCGGCTGAGCGGCCTTCGCGGCGTTGGCGTCACCAGCCTTGGCCTGAGCCAACTGGACGGGTCGCACCGGCGGGGAACTGCGTTCCTGCGCGAGGGCCAGCGAAACTGAACAAACAACACACGCGAACGCGACGCCGGGACCGGATCGGAAAGGCACTGTCGAACACTCCTTTGAGCAATTGGTTGGAATCCTCAGCCGACTCAGCCACGGATCGACTTCCGCGGACAAGCACTCTCGACGGACGAACGTCCAGCCAACGCCGTCCCGCCTCGTTGCCTGATCAAACTCACTCGATGTGGATCGAGCTGGTTTCAGCAGGCGGCGGCATTCTAGCGATGCCCGCCAAGCGTGGAAAGGTGGATGAGGGGTTGGAAATGACGAATGTCGAAGGACCCAATGACGACGAGAAGCTCGAATGACGAAGCCCGAATGGCCGCGAGTTGCGATGCCATTCCGTCGCGGTAAGCTATCTTCGATCCTCCATTCTCCATCCTCATTCGTCCGCGGCCGCGGCTGCGGAAGGAGTTTGACGATGTCGCCTCGCCGAAGTTTGCTCGTGCTGCCGTTCGCCCTCGTCGCCGCCGGTCTCTTCGCCGCTGATGGGAATCGCCTGACGTATCTCGACGAACCGTGCAACCCGTACTACCCGCATCGCAACTTCCCGAAGCTGATCACGCCGCAGTGGGTGGGGGAACCGGGCGTGGAAGCGGTCGTGATCCTCGCCATCGACGACATGCGCGGGCACGAGAAATGGGAAGCGTATCTCCGCCCGATCCTGAACCGGCTGAAACAAATCGACGGGCGCGCTCCGGTCAGCATCATGACTTGCTCGATCGACCCCAAGCACCCGCACCTTCAGCAGTGGCTGGCCGAGGGGTTGAGCCTCGAAGTCCACACGGTCGATCACCCGTGCCCGCTGTTGCAAGGAGGGTCGAAGGTCGAGGGTGGAGGGTCGAAGGATGACAAGAAAGAGCAATCGCCTAATTCAAACCCTCGACCCTCGACCCTCGACCCTCCACCCTCTCCCGGTCTCACGAAAGCCAAGTCCACCTACGACCGCTGCGTGGACTTGATGAACGAGATTCCCGGCAACAAGCCGGTGGCGTTTCGGATGCCGTGCTGCGATTCGCTGAACACGGTCAGCCCGCGGTTCTTCACGGAGATTTTCAACCGGACGACGCCGGTGGTGGAAGTCGGGCCGGGGGATAAAGGCGGCCCCCTCACCCCCAACCCCTCTCCCCCAAAGGGGCGAGGGGGGAACTATTTGCAAATCGACTCGTCCGTCTTCAACCTGCTGACCGGGAACGATCCCGACGTGGCGCGGGAACTGGCGCGGCTGCCGGACGGGACGGAGCGGTTTCGGCGCTACCTGCCGAAGGGGCTGGTGCGAAACGGAGCCACGTTCGACCGGTTCGTGAACTACATCGAAGACTACCCGTACCCGTACGTGATCGACCGACTGTGCTGGGAGTTCCCGTGCGTGGTGCCGAGCGACTGGTCGGCGCAACATCTGCAAGGCCCGAACAACCCGGACACCGTCCGCGACCTCAAAGCGGCCCTCGACATCGTGGTTCACAAGCAGGGCGTGTTCAACTTCGTGTTCCACCCGCACGGCTGGATCAAAGCCGAACAGGTCATCGAACTGATCGACCACGCGGTGGCCAAGCACGGCCACAAGGTGAAGTTTCTGACGTTCCGCGAGGCGCTGGAGCGGTTGAACAAGAATCTGCTCAATGGACAGTCGCTGAGAGCCACCGTTGGTCGTGACAATGGCATCCGAGTTTTGGACATTGACAATGATGGTTTCAAGGACGTTGTCTTGGAATCCGGAGTCGTGCGACTCTGGCGACCCAAGCTCGGCAAGTGGGAAGAAGTGCGATCCTTTGCTCATCCAGCGGAACGGTTGCTTTCACGGCGACATACATTCGGTGTCCTTGGTGCTCCTCACGATATTTGCCTGCTCGTTCAAACCGCCGAGAGCATCTTTGAGACTGCGATCCCGCCGTCAGCTGATTTGGAGGTTGCGATCTTTTCGGAATCCAAATGGGAGACCCTCACCGCAACTAACGAAGAGGGCCGCGGTCGCCGACGACTTTGGGGCCTGCAACTTCGAGATATCGACAACGATGGAATTGATGAACTTCTTACCGTCCGCGCGAATCTGCTTCGCGCTGACGCCAAGTCGGAGGTTGTCGTTTCACGCTGGGATGCGCAACGAAAAACATGGAAGGGCTACCCCGCAAAATGGCCTACCACGATCCACGACCTCTCCGCAGTCCGTTTCATCGACCTCGACGAAGACGGCCACGACGACGTCGTGTTCTCGAACCACGAGCGGTACGGCATCTGGCTGTGGGAGTCGCTCGACAAGGGGTGGAGCCGCGAGGTGCTGTCCGGCCAGCGCGAGCGCGTCACGGCGAGCGGGGGGCGTCAGCCCCCCGAGGTCGTCTTCCAACTCGGCACTCACTCGGGGGGCTCACGCCCCCCGCTCGCCGACCTGCCGCCGATCGTGCGCGCGGATGGGTCGAACAACGGGTTCTTCGTGAAGGACCGTCAGTTTGTCTGGCAGAACGAAGACACCGCCACCTTGCCCGACCTGATCGATCGCCGCACGTTCGATGACCTGCTGGCGAGTAGGTTGGGCACTCCTGCCCGACCCGATGAACGATCGACACCTGAGAACAAGAAAGGAGAAGTCAAGACGGGCAAGAGTGCCCGTCCTACGGCAATCAAAGGTCAGTCGCTGTCGCGCGACGACAAGCCGCTCTCCCCCGCCGACGGTTTGAAATCGCTGCGAGCCGCTCCCGGGTTCTCCGTTGAACTCGTCGCGGCCGAACCGCTGACGATGGACCCCGTCGCGTTCGCGTGGGGACCGGACGGCAAATTCTGGATCGTCGAAATGGCGGACTACCCGCTGGGGATTCCGGACGGGGAGGATGGAGGATCGAAGATTGAGGATGGAAAAACGAAAGCGCTTGGCGATCCTCCATCCTCCATCCTCCATCCTCAGCCGTCAAAACGCGGCGGTCGCGTCCGCTTCCTCGAAGACACCGACGGCGACGGGCGCTACGACAAGTCCACGCTGTTCCTCGACAACGTGCCGTATCCGAACGGCGTGCTGCCGTGGCGAAAGGGCGTGCTCGTCTCCGCCGCGCCGGATATTTTCTACGCCGAAGACACCGACGGCGACGGCCGCGCGGACAAACGAATCGTCCTCTTCACCGGCTTCGCCCCCGGCAACCAGCAGCATCGCGTGAACGGTTTTTCGTACGGCCTCGACAACTGGGTGTACCTTGCGAACGGCGACAGCGGCGGAAGCGTGCGTGCCGTCAATCGACTGCTCCCTTTCCCCCCTGGGGGAGAGGGGAGCAGCAGCATCGACATCCGTGGCCGAGACATTCGCATCCGCCCTGACACGGGCGAAATCGACACGGCCACCGGGCAAACACAATTCGGCCGCAATCGCGACGACTGGGGCAACTGGTTCGGCTGCAACAATGCCAACCCGATGTACCACTTCGTGCTGGCCGATCACTATCTGCGCCGGAACCCGCACGTCCCGTCCGTCGATCCCCGCGTCCACGTCTCCGTCACGCCCGGCACGGCTCCGGTGTTCCCGACGAGCGTCACCGTCGAACGCTTCAACGATTTCCACACCGCCAACCGCTTCACCTCCGCGTGCAGCGCGATGGTGTACCGGGATGAATTGTTTTTCGGAGTCGAGAGTCGAGAGTCGAGAGTTGAGAGAACTCGCGATGCGACGCCGAGTGCCACTGGCTCCGCCAGTGCCAAGCGGCCGCAGGACAGCAACTCAACGGACAGCACTGGCAAAGCCAGTGGCAGACCGGACTCTCAACTCTCAACTTTCCACTCTCAACTCGTCTTCGTTTCCGAACCCGTCCACAACCTCGTCCATCGCGAAGTCATGACGCCGAAGGGTTCCACCTTCACCAGCCAGCGGTTGCCGGGCGAGGAGCAATCGGAATTCCTGACCTCGACCGACAATTGGTTCCGCCCCACGATGATCGCCACCGGGCCGGATGGAGCGCTCTACGTCGCGGACATGTATCGCCACGTGATCGAGCACCCCGAGTGGATCCCGAAGGACTGGCAAGCCCGGTTGGACCTGCGCGCCGGTCACGACAAGGGCCGCATCTACCGCGTCTTCCCCACCGGAGCGAAGCTGCGTCCGATCCCGCGGCTCGACAAACTCAGCCTGTCGGAACTCGTGACCGCGCTCGACAGCCCCAACGGCTGGCAGCGCGACACGGCTCAGCGGCTGATTATCGAACGCGTGTCGGACGAACTCGCGGCGTGGTCGAAGCTCACACGTGAACAGCAACTCAGCCGCGCTCCGCCGAACGCCCCAATGGTGATCGCGCTGCTGATGCGACAAGCCACCGATTCCGCTCGCCCGCTGTGCCGACTGCACGCGCTCTGCACGCTCGACGGCCTGCAACGCGCCTGGCCCGCGCTCACCCTCGACGTGCTGATCCGCACCCTCGCCGATCCGCATCCCGCCCTGCGCCGCCACGCCGTGCGATTGTGCGAGTCGCTGCTCGTATCCGATCAGCATCGGCCAGCGGGGGGCGTCAGCCCCCCGAGGTCGTCTTCCAACTCGGCACCCACTCGGGGGGCTGACGTCCCCCGCTCGCCAGAGGTCTTGGAACACCTCCTCAAACTCACCGCCGACCCCGACCCGCAGGTCCGCCTGCAACTCGCTTGCACGCTGGGCGAGATCGACGATCCGCGCGCCGGCCGCGCGATCGGCGAACTGATTGTGAACCACGGCAGCGACCGATTCTTGTTCGCGGCGGCGATGAGTTCGATTCGGAAGGAGAACATCGGCGATGTGCTTGCGGCGGTGGTGGGGAATGGGCGCGGGAACGCTGAGGGTGGCTCGCCCCTCACCCCTAACCCCTCTCCTCCTGCGGGGGCGAGGGGAGTTAATGTGAACCTGCTCGAGAACTTGCTCACGCTCGCGACGGCGCTCGGGAACGATGCGGCACTTGCCACGCTGCTCGGTGACTTTGTGAAGCAGACAGACCTCGCGGCGCGGTCGCGGTTCGAGGTGTTGGCCACACTGCTGGAGGTGCTCGGCCGGCGCAACCAGTCGCTGGCTTCGCTGCGAGACGGCGGGAACGCGGAACTGCAGGCGATCGTTCTCAAGCTGCAAGAAATCTTCGCCGCCGCGCGGCGCGTGGCCGAAGATGGATCGCAGCCCGAGGCCAATCGCATCGCCGCGTTGCGGTTGCTGGGGCGGGGTCTCGACCAGCAGACGGCGGACCTCGGCAGGCTCGAAAAGTTGCTGGCTCCGCAGTCGCCAGCCGAGTTGCAACAGGCGGCGGTGGCATCGCTCGGGAATCTGAACCAACCGCAGGTGCCGACAACTCTGCTGGCCGCGTGGAAAGGGATCTCACCGGCGCGACGCGGGCAGGTGCTCGATGTGCTCCTCAACCGCGAACCGTGGTCGGAGAAACTTCTCGACGCGATCGAACAGCAGACGCTCACCGTGTCCGACGTGGATGCGGCTCGGCGGCAGAGGCTGCTGGGGCACGGCAACGCGACGGTGCGCGAGCGGGCTCAAAAACTGTTCGCGGGGACGGTGAACGCGGATCGACGGAAAGTTGTCGAATCGCTGGCGTCGGCCCTCACGCTGGCCGGCAACATCGAACGCGGTCGCGAACGGTTCGCGAGGACTTGCGCTCAGTGTCACAAGTTGGCGGGGATGGGCTATGAAGTCGGGCCGGACCTCATGTCGCTGACCGACAAGTCGCCCGAATCGCTGCTGGTCGCGGTGCTCGATCCGAACCGCGCGGTCGAAGCGAAGTTCCTGAGCTACACCGCGGTCACGAAGTCGGGCCGGACATTCACCGGCCTGATCACATCGGAAACCGGCAACAGTCTGACGCTGCTCGCGGCCGAAGGGAAAACCGAAATCTTTCCGCGCGCGGAACTCGACGAACTCGTCGGGTCGAACAAGTCCACCATGCCCGAGGGGATCGAAAAGGATGTCACGGCGCAGGACCTCGCGGACCTGATTGCTTTCGTGCGTTCGGCCGTGCCGCTGCCGAAACGGAAGGAATTCGCCGGCAACTCCCCCGCCGTGGTGTCGCCCGCCGACGATGGCTCGCTCACGCTGACCACGTCCACCTGCGAAATCTACGGGCGCACGCTGGTGCTCGAAGACCAGTACAAGAACCTCGGCTACTGGAGCAGCGACGACGATCACGCAGTCTGGACGATCGACCTCCCGCGTCCCGGCCGCTTCACCGTGGAACTCGACTACGCCGTCGAAAACAGTTCGGCCGGCGACCTGCTGGTGATCGCGGTCGGCTCGGAAGAACTGACCTTCCGCGTCGCCGGCACCGCCACGTGGGACAACTACAAACAACGCCGCGCGGGCGAAGTCACCCTCCCGGCCGGCCGCCACCGGATCGTCTGCAAGCCCGGCGGCAAGATCAAGTCGGCGCTGATTGACTTGCGCAGCGTGCAACTCAAGCCAGCCAAGTGAACCCGATCGTGCAGCTTCTCCAATCGTAGCGCAGGCCCTTGTGGCCCTGCGTGCGTGAGTTCGCGGGTCGCGAATACACAAGGGATCGGGCTGCGGGCGTGATCGATTGTCAACTCGTCTTCGCGGATCGAGGCGGTTTGCGTACAACGCGGCCTCGGAGTCGAACCGCATGGAAACGAGCTTGCACCGTCAGTTGAAAAACCTGTACGCGCCGGAGGCGGAACGGCAGGAGTGTTTTCTTGACGGGTATCGGATCGACGCGGTCGATGAAGGAGAGTTGATCGAGATTCAGCAGGGGTCGCTCGGGGCGATTCGCCCCAAGGTCAAGCGGTTGCTGGAACGGCATCGGGTGCGAGTCGTCAAGCCGCTGGCGGCGCGGACGCTGTTGATCCGTCGGGACCGGCGGAAGGGGACCGAAATCTCGCGGCGGTGGAGTCCGCGTCACGATTCGTTCGCGACGTTGTTCCTCGACTTGGTCCATTTCGTCGATGTCTTCCCGCACCCGCGACTGACGCTGGAAGTGCTGCTGGTCGAACAGGAGGAAGATCGCGTCCCCGTGCGGCGGCGCTGGTTTCGAGCCAAAGACTACCGCACGACCGATCGGCGGCTGATCGCGATCGAAGACCGTCGCGTGCTGCGGACGGCGGGGGATCTGCTGGGGTTGGTGAAGTGCGATTGGGGGCGGGTCGGTGTCTGTGATCGCTCGGCCCCTCACCCCCAACCCCTCTCCCCCAAAGGGGGCGAGGGGAGCAGACACGCGGCCCCCTCACCCCCAACCCCTCTCCCCCGGAGGGGAGAGGGGAGGACGCGCACGGCCCCCTCACACGCGCCGTTGGTAGCCCCGGCCCTTGTGGCCGGGCGGAGGGAAAACGCGTTCACGACCGAAGACATCGCGACGGCGTGCGGCATTCCACGGTGGCTGGCTCAGAAGCTGGCGTACTGCCTGCGAAAGACCGGTGTGTTCGTCCCCGTTGGCAAACGGCGGCATTCGTGGCTGTATCGCATCGAGTTCGAGGACGGGCGAGCGGCAGCATGATCCGGCGGACTTTCCTCTGACCGGTGCGAGACGGCGAGAAAGATGGCAAAATCTCCGACGAACCAACGGGGTCGGGAGTCATTTTTCAGAGCGGCTGTCAGGCACTTTCCAAATTGAAGCGTCACAAGCCGCTCTGAAAAATGACTCCCGACCCCCCTTCCGCTGAACGCCGTCTCGGAGAAACTGGCATGCCTCTGTCTCGTCGTGACTGGTTGCGGTTCGCGGTTCTCGGCAGCTTGTCCAGCGAGATGGCTCGATGGGCATCCGGCAGCGAGCCGGCGCGCGGGAACTCGCCGATCAAGATCACTGGGCTGAAGGTGACACCGATAGCGCTGCCGGACCCGCCGATCCTCGCCGCGGGCGGGTGTCACGGTCCGTACTTTCTGCGGAACATCGTTGAGATGACGACCGACGCGGGGATCGTCGGAATCGGCGAAACGCGCGGCGGCGAGGATGTCACACTGGCACTGGAAAAGTGTCGCAAGGTGATCGAGGGGCGGAATGCGTTCGCGTACCGCGCCTTCTTCCAATACATCTACTCGCTCAGCCCCGGCGCGTGGGCAGCGATCGAACTGGCGTGTCTCGACGCTTGCGGCAAGGCCACTGGCCGGCGAGCCTGCGAGTTGCTCGGCGGGCCGGTGCGCGACGATGTTGAATTCGCGGCGTACCTGTTCTATCGGTTCGCAGCCGACCATCCGAAGTTGCTGGCTGACCCGCGGATCGTCGACGGCCGAGGCCGTGGCGACAAGGCACTGGATGACTGGGGCGAGGTCCGTTCGGCGGAGAGCATGGTCCGCGAGGCCGTCCGCTTCCACGAGGCGTGGGGTTTCCGCGTGTTCAAACTCAAGGCGGGCGTGCTTCCGCCGGACGTTGAACAAGAAACGATGCAGGCGATGCACGAGCGGTTCGGCGGCGAGCGGTTGATGCGGATCGACCCGAACGCTCGGTGGACGACCGAGACGGCCATCCGCGTCGGCCGGAAGCTGCGCGACGTGAAACTCGAATACTACGAAGACCCGGTGCGTGGACAGGAAGCGATGGCCGAGATCCGCGAGGCAACGAACCTGCCGATGAGCACGAACATGTGCGTCACGCGGTTCGAGCACGTCCCGCGAGCTGTCAGGCTGCACCCGGTCGATGTTGTGCTGGCGGACAATCATTACTGGGGAGGCCTCACCGGCTGTCAGGAGTTGGGCCGCGTGTGCGAAACGCTCGGCTGGAAGGTCAGCCAGCACAGCAACAGCCACGCGGGAGTCACGATGGCGGCGATGATTCATCTGGCCGCCGTGGTGCCGCAACTGACGATGGCCAGCGACACGCACTACCCGTGGCTGGTCGAGTCGGCCGACATCATCGCTGGAGGAAAGCTGCCGATTCGCGATGGCAGAATGAAAATACCTGACGGACCGGGCTTGGGCGTGAAGCTCGATCACGACAAGCTCGCCCGCGCCCACGAGACCTACCGCAAGTGCGGGATGCGAAACCGCGATGATGCCACCACGATGCGGATGGTCGATCCGACGTTCGATCGCAATCAACTGTTTTAAGCGTGCCTCCGATGCCCTTGGCTGTGGAATTGATCGCTCACCGCGGGGCGTCCGCCGACGCGCCGGAGAACACGCTGGCCGCCGTGCGGTTGGCGTGGGAGCAGGGGGCCGACGCGGTCGAGACTGATGTCTGGCTGACGCGGGACCGGCAGATTGTGGCCATCCACGACGAGACGCCGGCACGGTACACAAACGGTACGAATGCAATCCCGATCGCGGACCAATCGCTCGCGGAACTGAAGCGTCTTGATGTCGGCTCGTGGAAGGGCAAACGCTGGGCCGGCGAAACGATCCCGACGCTTGCCGAGGTCCTCGCGACGATGCCAACCGGCAAGCGACTGTACGTCGAGATCAAGTGCGGCGCGAAAATCGTGCCGGTGTTGGCGGACTTCGTGTCGTCGCATCCCGCCGCAACCGCGTGCCTCGTGCTGATCGGCTTCTCGCTCGAAGTGCTCGCCGAACTGAAACGGCGTCTGCCGTCGATCCCGATGCTGTGGGTGGTCGAACTGACGCCGACCGCCGACGGCCGAGCGTGGTTGCCTTCGACCGCGGACTCCATCGACGCCGTTGACCGCATGGGCCTCGATGGCCTCGACGTGTCGGCCGGTCGCGGAGTCGATGCGAACTTCGTCGCCGCCGTGCATGCGACGGGACTCCAGTTCGCCGTGTGGACTGTCGATGACTTCCAGGAAGCGCGCCGCCTGATCGCGATCGGCGTCGATGGCATCACGACCAACCGACCGGGATGGCTGCACGAACAACTGCGACCATCGTGACTCTTCGGGCGAACGGATGTGTTCGACCCGCAGGACGGTTTGAAAAACCGACCTGCGAGTCACGGCTTGCGTTTCTCGCGCTCGGTGCGTCGAGCCGACTGTTCCTTGTCGGCGGCCTGCTGAGCCTGTTCGATGGCATCCGCCATCCGCGCCCAGAAGCCTTTCTTTTTCGGACCGCTTGTCGCCAGCGCCGTACCGGATCGAGCCCCCGCAGCGGCCGGCTCGGCCTGCGGAGGCGCGATCACACTCGGCTTCGCCTTCGATTTTGGCAGCAGCTTGCGCTCGGCCATGCCCCAGCAACTCGACGCGATGAAGTACACGCACAGACCGGCCGGGACTTTGTAGAACATGAAGCCCATGAAAATCATCATGTAGGTCATCATCTTCTGCTGCAGCACGGCCTGCTCGTCGTTCGGATCGGGCTTGGGCATGTACAGTTTCTGCTGGAGCAGGAACAACACGATGGTAATGATCGGCAGCAGATTGAAGTTGCGGCCGAGGAACGGCACCTGGAAGGGGAACGGAAACAAAGCATCCGGGCCGGCCAGGTTGGCAACCCAAAGGAACGGGGCCAGTCGCAGATCGACCGAGTGGCTCAAGGCACTGTACAGCCCGATGAAGATCGGCATCTGAGCGAACACCAGCAGGCAGCCGCCGAACGGGTTGTAGTTGTGCTGGCCGAACAGTTCCATCTGCGCCCGGGCAAACTTCTCCTTGTCGTTCGCATACTTGGCCTTGAGCGCGGCAATCTCCGGTTGCAGTTCCTGCATCTTGGCCGTGCTGCGAGCCTGCTTGATCGACAGCGGGAACATGCACATCCGAACGACCACCGTCAGACAGATGATGGCGATCCCGTAGTTGCCGAACAGACGGTAGAAGAAACCCAGCAGCGACAACATCGGGCGGCTGACAAAACCGAACCAGCCGTAATCGATGACCTGCTCGGCGCCGATTCCGATCAGCATCTCGTCCCGCTTTGGCCCGGCGAACAGTTTGTACGAGTGCGTCATCGAAGATTTCGCGGCGTCCTCGCCGCCAGCGGGCTCCAGCGGGATGTCCACCGAAGAGAGCATCACGGACAGATCGGTCAGGTTGTCCTGCTGCGCCTTCGGCCCGGCGAGCATTTGCGTGGAGTTCTTGAGGTACGGCGACTGCAACTGGTCACCGCCCGGCAACACGAGCGCGGTGAAGTATTGCACGTCGACGCCGATGTACTTCACCGGCTCTCGCCATTCCTCGATTTCTCCCTTCGTAATCGTCGTCCCGGCCAGCAACTGATGACGCGCCGACCCGCGTGCATCGGCGAATCCGACCACGACGTCGCGAAACTTCGTCGTGTTGTCGACATTCTCCAGCGGAAGGCCAACCGGTCCTTGCAGGACGTAGCTCAACTCCTGCCTCTTCTGGCTGAGGTTTGTCAACTTGAGGTCCATCGACAGGACAAACGGCACCTCGGGCGATTGTCCGCCAACGATCTTCTCGATCGCGTACCGTTTCTCGACCTCGATCGAGCCGTCGGGCGCGACGTACCTGAACGTCGCGACCGAATCCGCTTGCGGACCCGGCACCGCCTCCCAGTCCACCGTGTTCAGGCCCTCGACAAGTTCGCGGATGGCACCGGCCGGCGCGGGGCGAACGGCCTGTGGCGCAATCAATCGGTCGACTTCCGGGATCGACGTTTGAAACGTGAGGAATGTGCTGGCGGTGTCGCCGACGACTCGCAGCGGCGGGTGAGGCTTGTTGAGGTTCCGATAGCGCGGATCGTTGAGCGCGATCTCGGTGATCGCCGCACCGCGCGACGACAACTTGACGTGCAGGGCAAAGTCGGACGACCGCTTGCCATCCGCGCCAAGACCCAACTCCACGACCTTGCGCGGATGCGCCGCGACCGCCCGCTTCGGCGGAGCCGCATTGTCCGGCTTGGCCGGTTCGTCGGCGGGCTTTGTATCGGACGGCTTGGCATCCGCGGACTTCTCAGCGTCCGTCGGCGCCGCATCCTGCTTGTCCTGGGCTGCGTCGTCCGGCTTCTCGGCCAGTTCCTTCTTTGCAGGCACGGGTTTCTTGGCGTCCGCCGGAGGCAAAAACTTCGGCAGCACAAACACGCTCCAAGCCCAGTACATGGCCAGAGCAATTCCCAGGAAGATGATGAAGCGACGTTGTTCCATGTTCTCAGCGGTGGCCTTTCCGGCCTGGTTCGGGAGCCTGCATCGCTCCAGTTCAGAAATCGGTGGCAAGGGCGACTCGACGGCGGCTAACGGCCATCTCGGAGGCGGTCGCCGAGGAAGTTGTCGAGTTCGGGGATGGCGTAAATCTTCGCCACCGTCTTGTCGATGTCATACTCGACGCGGCGGAACGAAAGATGGTTGTCATTCAGCACGACATACGACGATCGCCAGTCGTGGTTGCGCGGCTGGCCGACCGATCCGACGTTGACCAGCACTTTCTCCGCTCCGAGGTCGTATTCGAAATTGACATCCTCCGGACTGAAAAACTTGAGGCTCTCAGTGAAGATGCCGGGCACGTGAGTGTGACCCTGAAAGCAGTAGTTCTCAACCAGCGCAAAAATGCGTTCCATCTTCCGCTGGTTGTAGATGTCCTCGGGGAAGACATATTCGTTCAGTGGATTGCGCGCCGACCCATGGACGAACAACAACTTTCCGTCGCGATGCGTGCGCGGCAACTCGCCAAGGAATTCCCAACGCTTCTCGTTCCCTTTCGGATCGCCCGTCTCAAGCTGCTTGCGAGTCCAAAAGATCGCGCGCTCGGCGCCGGGGTTGAATCCTTCGGGATCGAACAACGCACCCTGGTCGTGGTTGCCCAGCAACGTCAGCTTGCACGACGCCATGACGCGATCAATGCACTCGCGCGGGTTTGGTCCGTAGCCAATGATGTCGCCGAGGCAAAGTATTTCGGTGATCCCCTGCTCCTTGATATCCGCCAGGACCGCCTCCACGGCTTCGAGGTTGCCATGGATGTCACTGATGATCGCTTTCAAGTTGGGCGCTTTCTGCAACGAATCCTCTTCGACGACCGCGACCTCTCGCCGGTACGCGGAGGCGGAAGCAGTGTACTGGGGCCGTTTTTTACGGGCAAGTTCAGCCGTGGCGAATCGTTACGCCGTGGCCTCCGTCTGTGCAAGGCGACGCAGCACCCGACTCGCCGCGGACACCACGCGATCAACGGACACGTCGTCGAAACACGCGTACCGGGCCGCACCGCGCTGGGGACAGGTGCTGTGATAGCCTGCCGCACAGAAAAGTCTTGTCGCCACGCATTCGTGCCCAGCTCCTGACGGGCCTGAGATATTGGGGCTGGTGCAGGTGTAAACCCCCACCACCGGTGTTCCGAGTTCGGCCGCCAGATGCATCGGGCCCGAATCGTTCGAAATCAACATCGACAACGAACGCAGCAGTTCTGCCAGTCGTTTGAGTGACGTTTGACCCACCAGGCTGCTTGCGCTGCCGCCGGCGGCGAGGATCGGCCGAACGATCTGATCACCGAGTACCGCATCACCGGGGCCACCGACAACCACGATCGACCCGCCGTGGGCTTCCAGCATCCGCCCGGCCACGTCCGCGAACTTCTCCGCGGGCCATCGTTTCGTTTCCCAGCGGGCGCCGGGATGGATGCCGATCACCGGTCGCGGCAACGCGGCCAGTTGCGACGTCACCCACGTTCGTTCCGCATCCGAAACGGACACGATCGCTTGCCGTGGCAGATGGCCGCAGCCGAGCGCTTCGGCCACCCGCCAGTAGCGTCGGTGCGCCGGCACGTCGTCACCGGTCGCGGGCAACGCGAGATGGCACGTCCAGCGCGAACCCTCGCGCGCTGTTTCCAGGCCCACGCGGCACCGCGCTCCGGTCGCGATCGCCATCAATCCCGTGCGAAGCAATCCCTGCAGATCGAACACCAGATCGAACCGCCGTGACCGCAGGCATCGCAACATCCGCCAAAACCGAATCGCGCCGCCGTGCCGATCGAACGGGATGATCTCATCGAGTTGCGGATGACCCGCCAGCAGATCAATCAGGTCGCGATTGACGACCCACGCGATGTGTGCCAGCGGAAACCGCTGCCGGAGCACCGGTAGCAGCGGCAGTGCCTGCGCGACATCGCCCAGCGCGCTCGGCTTGATGACGCAAATCCGTTCCGCATCGAAATGCATGGCTCGTTCCGTGTCCAACCGGGGAGCGGATGATAGGTCGCACCCAACAATCGCCTCAAGCCCGCTTCGCCCGCCATCGGCATCGACGTGATTGCAAGTGCCGCGCCGCCGCGTATGCTGACGGCATGGCTCCTCCGTATCCGTGCAACTTGACCCCGACATCGCTCGATGCGGCCAACACCACTTCAATCCTCCGCGAGTTTGGCGGGCGATGGGCCTCCGCGTGCGTCGAATCGCTGGGCAACAGCGGCGGGTTCAGCGGAGCGCGGTTGTGGCGCGTGACATCGGCCGCGGGAGATTACTGCCTGCGCGCCGCCGCGGCGGCGAAGTGGGATCCATCGCGTTTGCGGGGTTTGCATCGGCTGTTGAAGCACGTGCATGATGCCGGCGTAACCGTGGTGCCGGTGCCGATCGCGGCGGTTTCGGGCGAGACGCTCATCGAGCGCGGCGGCGAACTGTGGCAACTAGAACCGTGGATGCCCGGCATCGCGGATTTTGATCGGCATCCGACCGACGAGCGACTGGCCGCTGCGATGACGTGCCTCGCCCGGTGGCATCTCGCTGCCGGACGATTTGTCGCGTCAGACGTTGAACACGAGTGGTTTGCATGCGCGGCACAAGCCCGATCGCCCGCGGTCATCGAACGGCGAGAGAAAATCCAAACGTGGTCGGCCACGCACTGCGATGACGCGCGGCGGCGGTTGACGAAGCTGGACTGGCCGAACTTTCGCACGCTGGGCGAGCGATTGCTCCGGCTGTTTGAGCAACACGCGCCGCACGTCGCGAGGGAGCTTGAACTGGCTGCACGGATCGCGGTTCCGGTGCAGCCCTGCCTGCGTGACATCTGGCACGATCACGTGTTGTTCGCCGGAGCCAAGGTCAGCGGACTCATCGACGCAAACGCCTGCCGCACCGAATCAGTGGCAACGGACCTCGCAAGGTTGCTCGGTAGTCTTGTGGGCGACGACCGCCGGCGCTGGCGGTTTGCCATCGAGGTCTACCAAATCGTGCGCTCACTGTCGGTGGCCGAACAGGGTTTGATCGAGGTGCTCGATCAAAGCGGCGTGCTGCTCAACGGCCTGACCTGGCTGACTTGGGCCTGCGTCGAACAACGATCATTTGCTGAGCAGGACCGCGGGCGTATCGAACAGCGATTGTCGTCACACCTCGAACGTCTGGAACGGTTGAACCCGTGTGCCGCATCCATCGCGAGTCGCGATTTGTAGACGAAGTCCTGCCAACGTTCTCAACGATCGGCTCGCGACTCGGTATCGGCCGCCGGTTCGCCATCGTATTCAAAGGTGTACTGTACGGGCTGGCCGGTGGAGGCGTCCGGCGTCAAGTCGGCGGTCGGAGCGTCAGATTTGTCCAGCGTGTCCTCCACCTGCCACGCTTCACCAGCGGCCGAACTGGCCGCGAACATGCGACGCGCGCGGAAGTACGACAGCGCAGGGTCGCCGGCGACCAGCAGGGCGAAGCCGAGCGGCAGAATCGAGAGCTTTGAATACCTCGGCGAGTTCGAAAGGAAGTAATCCATCCCGCCCACCGTTACCAGGGCGCCGACGACGAAGCTGACTTTCATCGCCAGTTCGGATTTCGTCTTCTTCCACGTGTGCTGAGCCAACGCAGTCCGTGCCGAATAGTTGGCAAGTTCCCGCAGCGATCCAAGACCAGCGCGGATTTCAACTGAGTCTGGACGCGATCGGGCGTCGGGACTCACTGCCGACCGCACAGAATCCTGAATCTCGTTCACGCTGTCGAGAAGGTCCTGCTCGACCTCGGGAGCCGAGGTCTGGTCCGGCGCGTCGGCGCTTCGATCCGTTTCGGTCAACTCGGGCGATGCCTCGGGCGGCAGGTGAACGAATGGTTCAGACGCCCTCCCACTTCGCATCCGATGCAGCAGGTCTTGAACGTACAAGTGCGGGTTGGGCGAATCCGCATCGGACTCCAGCAACGGATCTGTGATTTGGCTGCCAAGGGCTTCCGCCTGACCGTCAGATTCCGATGCCGACGTATCGGCATCGGGCGCGGACTCGGTGATGGAGTTGCCAGCGGCCGAAAACGGATTCATCGCCATGAAATCGTCCAGCAGCCAACCGTCCTCGGTGGGCGAAGTCCCGGGCATCGCGCCCCGACTCGTGGCATCCTCGGACCTACGATCCGCGACGTCACCGCTGGTCGTGGCCACATCGGCGGACGGACCGGTCTCGCCGGCTGTCAGCGGCTGACGCGTCGCGGCTTCGGCCTCCGCCAGCCGCCGTTCGCGTTCCTGCAGATCCGCGTTCCGCGATTCCAGGTCGCGATCGAACGCGATGCGATCGGCATCCAGTTGGGCGCCGTCGGAATCCAGGCGGCCGATTGCGGCTTCCAATTGCTCCTGCGCCAACCGAAGTCGCTGCCGCTCGGCATCGAGCGGCGCTCGGTCCGCCCTCAGCCGCTGCCACTCCTGCTCGACGAGAGTCTGCTCGGCACGCAACGCTTCCGTCTCGCCATCGATCTGCCGTCATTGGGTGGCGATCGCATGTTCGAGTTCGCGCAACTCGTCCTCGCGCGCCTGGAACGCCTGCTGTCGCTGCCGCAGCTCGTCCGCCTGATTCTGAATCGCCAATCGCTGCTGCTGCGCGTGATCGGCCTCAGATTCCGCGCCGTGCCGGCGTTGCTCGAGTTCCTGACGCTCGCGGTCGAGGGCTCGTCTCTCGGCGTCCACCTCACGCCGCCACGAGTTTTCGTGCTCCGTCAACTCCTGCTCGGCGAGTTCGAGCGATCGAGCGCGTGCTTCGGCGGCCTGCAGTGCCGCGGCAAGTTCGGCCGCCTGAGCTTCCAGCGTGCGTTGCCGTGCGGTTTGCGAGCGATCGCGGTCGTCCAGATGCCGCTCGCGATCCGCCACGCACTGCTCGGCCGCGGCGGTTTGTTCTGCTCGTTCATCGAGACGCTGGCCGAGTTCCGCAAGCTGATGCTCACGATCGGCGAGATGCTGCGAGCGTCGATCGGCCTCGGTGCGGCGTTCGGCGGCCGCAACCTCCTGCTGCTCGAGGGACTGTTGGCGCGATGCGAGATCGCCAACCGTCTTGTCGAGCGCAGCCTGCGCTGATTCGAGCGCCGCCGTCTGCTGTTCGAGGTTGTGAGCCGTCTCGGCTAGCAATGCGACTTGCACGGCGACGTGCTGTTCTCGCGAAACCACGTCCGCCGGTCGGTGGGCTGCGCAGCAGGTCCGTCACCGAAGCGCTGAGCACTCCGTCGGCGATCGCCTGTTGGAGCACATCGCACAGCTCCGTTGCATTCGATCCCGCGTCGAGACCGGTTGTCTGCCGAGCCGAATCTGACTGGGATGAACCCGGCCGCGTGGACCGGTTGGCGACCCGGGTGCGGCCGGTCGCATTGATGTCGGAGCGTTTGTGACCCGTCTGTTCCGGTTGCGGATTCGCGGCCGGACGCGGTGCGGCGACGGTGACGTGTTCGGCGGCGGTCTCGGAGGGCAACGCACGAGGCAGCGCCACCGAATCGTGCGGCGTGGCCCCGGCGGGCGAACTAGAAATCGTGCTGTGCCGCGCAAGCTCGGCAGGCGTCGCGTGACGTACGAGCAGTTCGATCGGACCAAACGCTAATCGATCACCGGCCCGCAGCGTACATTCTCGAACCGGGAATTCGTTGAGCCAGGTGCATTTGTCCCATGCCGTCAAGACGACGCGATGCGGCCCCGCGATAATCATCGCGTGGTGCTCGGCGATCCCCTTCGCGGCAATCCGAATCCGGCAATCGGCTCCGGAACCGATCAGGCAACGCGGGGCGTCGAGGATCACAGGATCGAGGGGAAGGAAGCCGTGCTGCGGAACAAGAATCAGAGTCTTCCGTCCGAGGTCCGGTCCTTTCATTTCGCCGTGGCGCGGAGCGTCGGGCGGACCGGACTGCGCCGCCAGGCCAGTTTCGCGGCCGTACCGGCTCGTTGCCAAGCGATCGCTCGGGATCGAAGGCACGGTGGGGCTGTGAGCAATGACACGTCGGCTCTCCTCGCATTCGGATCTTTGACCCGCAAGTTCGGCGGGGGCTCGCCGTTCATTGTCGCCCGCAGCCTGAAATGCGCGAGCGACAATGGGTCAGGGTGATATACCCCGCGCCCGCCGATCGTCAAAAGCGGTTCAGCCTGCCACGCCGGAATGGATCAGTCAGCCTGTGTGGTTTGCCGTGTTTCCGAGATGCAACGCGCCGTGCAAACCGCGACCATTCGCGGAGGCGTCAAAACCGACACAACCGCACGGTGCCGATGTCCCCTGCTTGCGGGAGTGTCGGCACGTAGTTGCGCCGCGCCGTGCGGAGCTAATGGTCAGCCGTGAGGTTGGATCCATGGACCGTTCGCGCGGGAGACAACAAGTCTCGTGGCTTTCATTCGGATTGTGTCCGCGGTCCAACTTCGACCCGGTGAACGCCCGATCGTTCGTTGGACCACACTCAGCGCGACGACTGCGGTGAGAATGACTTCACGGGCAACTCGTCGCTACGACGAACGTCAATCTTGGTTTTGAGATTCGATCGTGCAGGTTGGCGAGTCGCATGGTATCGTGAGTTCTCGTTGCGTATCCGAGCCATTGATGATTCGACCGCGATCGTCGCCATTCGTTTGGAGAAACTCAGCGGAGCGAAAAGGTGATCGGCCTGCATGTCGGCGGGGTGCCGTGGAGATCGGCTGCGCAGTGGGTTTGCGTCAGCGTGGTCGTTTTCGGATGTCCCCTGATTGCTGCCGGTGATGCTCCCGAAACAGCGCGGCCGCAGGCGGACCGACGTCGATTTGACGCCGAGGTCCTTCCGTTTCTGAACCGACACTGCGTCGGATGTCATGGCGGCCAGCAGCCGAAGGGAGACTTGCCGCTCGATCGGCTGGCTCCGGACTTCGCCAATGAGGCCACTCGAACCCGATGGCAGGTCGTGCTCGACCGACTTCGGAAAGCTGAAATGCCTCCCAAGACGAAGCCGCAGCCGCCCGAAAGGGACGCGAGAGCGCTGATCGATTGGCTGGCTCCACAACTGAATGCAGCAAACCAGGCCGCGCGGGAAGCGCAGGGCCGCACCGTGCTGCGGCGGCTCAATCGGATTGAGTATGAGAACACGATCAACGACTTGCTGGGGATCAAGGTCAACCTCAAGGATCAGTTGCCGGCGGATGGTTCGGCCGATGGGGTTCGACAACGCCGGCGCGGCGCATCACACATCGAGCTTTTTGATGGAGAAGTATCTCGAAGCGGCCGACGTCGCGCTCAACGCGGCAATCTGCAACCGGCCCAAGCCGCCGTCGCGCGTCGACAAGCGCTACAGCATGAAGGACACTCACCAGGTCAAATCGACAACCGAGGACGTTTTTCGGTTCCTCGATGACGGCGAGGTAGTCAGCTTCAGCTCGTCGGAATGGCACAACCTTTGGGTCTCGAATTTTTATCCGCCGGATGCCGGGAACTATCGCTTCCGCATTTCCGCCTCGGGGATCCAGAGCGATAGTCTGCCGGTCACGTTTCGAGTCACCGTGAGCGGCACGCAGCTCATGGGCACAAACGGGCTGATCGGTTATTTCGACGCGCCTCCCGACAAACCGACCGTGTTCGAGTTCGTCCGCTACATGGAACCGCGCACGACGATCGCGATGCTGCCCTACGGCCTCGGCCACGCGAACACGGTGAAGCAGGTCGGCGGCGCGGATTGGAACGGTCCCGGGCTGGCGATCCAGTTTGTCGAAATCGAAGGTCCGCTCAACGAGACGTGGCCGCCGGAAAGCCATCGCCATTTATTCGGCGACCTGCCGCAGAAGAGTTTCCCGATCTACAACTTCCGCGAACGCGTCGAGGTCGTCTCCGACCAGCCGCTCGTCGATGCCGAACGCATCCTGACAGAGTTCACTCGCCGAGCGTTCCGGCGAAGCGTGACTTCGGACGACGTTGCGCCATTCGTGGCCATCGCTCAGGCGAAGCTCGATGCCGACTACACGTTCGAGCAAGCCGTGCGCGCGGCGTTGAAGGGCGTGCTGATCTCGCCCGACTACCTGTTCCTCCGAGAGCAACCGGGCAGGCTCGATGACTTTGCCCTCGCGTGCCGGTTGTCGTATTTTCTTTGGAGCACGATGCCCGATGAGGAGTTGCTCGCACTCGCCGACCTCACTAACCCGAAGCGCGAGCGACGGCCTATGACCAACGATGATCCGGCCGGTGCCCCCTCGCTGGCGCGTCGGGTTGGTTTGTCCAACCCCGACGTACTGCGGCAACAAGTCGAACGCATGCTCAATCATCCGAAGGCAGCAGCGTTCACGCAGAATTTCGTTGGCCAGTGGTTGAACCTGTGCGAAATTGACGCGACTGAGCCGAGCCACCTCCTCTATCCCGAATTCGATCACCTGCTGAAAGTGTCGATGATTCGCGAGACGGAGTTATTGTTCGACGAGGTTCTCAAACACGATTTGAGCCTGACCAACTTCGTGGCATCCGACTTCACGATGCTCAACGGCCGCCTCGCCAAGCACTACGGCATCCCGGTCGATTCCTCCCCTCGCCCCACCGGGGAGAGGGGCAGGGGTGAGGGGCAGTCACCGAGCGACTCTGAAACCAAACCCACCAGCGCCGCCGTTGGCATGTGGGACTTCCGCAAAGCACCGCTGCCGCCGGAGAGTCACCGCGGCGGCATGTTGACAATGGCGAGTGTGTTGAAGGTGACGGCCAACGGCACGACGACCTCGCCGGTGATGCGCGGAGCCTGGTTGCTGGATCGCATCCTCGGCACGCCCGCACCGCCACCACCCGACAGTGTTTCGGCGATCGATCCCGACATTCGCGGCGCGACAACGATTCGCGAGCAGTTGGCCAAACACCGCTCGGTCGAATCGTGCGGAGTTTGCCATCGCACGATCGACCCGTTCGGCTTCGCTCTGGAGAGTTTCGACTGCATCGGCGGCTGGCGCGACTGGGATCGAGTCACCGGCAACGGCGGCGAAGTGAAGGTCGATGGCCGACGCATGCCGTATCACAAAGGCAAACCCGTCGATCCCTCCGACGTCCTGCCCACCGGCGAACGCTTCGAGAACATCGACGAGTTCAAGCAGCTTCTGCTCAAAGTCAAACCGCAACTCGCCCGCGCATTGACCACGAAGCTCATTACCCTACGCCACCGGCCGCGCACCACAGGCATCAGACCGAGACGCCGTGGAGGAAATCGTCGCGAAGATCGCGGGAAAAGATTATGGTCTACGTTCGCTGATCCATGAGATCGTGCAAAGCGAGACGTTTCGGAATAAATGACGAGTCACATGCGACGAAACGAGGAATCTGCCATGAAGCTTGAACGCCGAACGTTTCTCCGCGCCGCGGGTGTCGTGATGGCGCTGCCTCTGTTCGAGGCGTTTGCTCCGCGACGAGCGCGAGCGGCTGCAGAGGGCAGGGTTCCACGCCGCATGGTCTGCATCAACACTCCGCTGGGAGTGCATCCGGCGTAGTTCTTCCCGGAGAAGACGGGACGGGATTATGAGCTGTCTCCGTACCTGGAGGTTCTGAAGGATTTTCGCGACGACTTCACGGTGATCTCTGGACTGTCCCATCCGGACGTCGGGCCGAGTCACGATTCCAACCAGAGTTTTCTCACCGCCGCGAAGCATCCGGAACGGCGAGCCGGATTCAAGAACAGCATTTCGGTGGACCAGTTCGCCGCCGAGCAGATTTACGGACAGACGCGGTTCGCGACATTGCCGCTGTCGTGCGAAGGGGGCACGCTGTCGTGGACGAAGAGCGGCGCGCCCGTGCCGGCGGAGAGTTGGCCGTCGAGCGTGTTTGCGAAACTGTTCCTTGAAGGTCGGCCCGATGAAGTGGCCGCGCAGGCTCGCCGGTTGGCGGATGGGCAGAGCGTGCTCGATGCGGTTCGCGATCAGGCCACCAGGCTCGATCGCAACCTTGGCACCGGCGATCGCGAGAAGCTCGACGACTACTTCACGAGCGTGCGCGAACTGGAGCAGCGGCTGGCTCAGGCCGAAGCCTGGTCGAAGAAGCCGAAGCCGAAGGTTGATGCGAAGCCGCCCGCCAACATCCAGAACAGCGCGGACCTGATCGGCAAGACGCGCGTCTGGTTCGACCTGATCCACCTCGCACTGCAAACCGATTCGACGCGGCTGGTCACGTTACAACTCTTGGGCACGAGCAGCGTCCCGCCGATTCCCGGAGTCAGCCAGGGGCATCACGACTTGTCGCACCACGGAAAAGACCCGGCGAAGATCGCGCAGCTCAAGACTCTGGAACTCGAAAAGATGAAAACCCTGCGCGACTTCCTCGCGCAGTTGAAACAGACGCAAGATGAAGGCGAGCGCCTGCTCGATCGGACGATCGTATTCTTCAGCAGCAACCTGGGCGACGCCAGCAAGCACAGTGTCAACAACATGCCGGTGCTGCTGGCGGGCGGCGGCTTCAAACACGGTCAGCACCTGGCGTTCGATGAGGCCAATCACCCGCCGCTGTGCAATCTGTTCGTGAGCATGCTCCAACGCCTGGGCATCGAAGCGGACAGATTCGGATCGAGCAGCGGCACGCTCACGGGATTGGAAACCTAGCCGACGCCAATCACTCGCGAGCCGCGCAATCGCAGCATTCCGAATCTGGGTCGCGTTGATTCAGGTCTCTCGCTGCAATTCGGCACCCTCGGCGAAGACTCGCAGCACGCTGAGGTCTCGGTCGAGCACCACCACATCGGCCCGTTTGCCGCGCTCGAGGCTGCCAAGTTCGCGGTCGTGCCCGGCGATTCGGGCCGGAGTCAGCGATGCCATGCGAATCGTCTCCCACAGCGGCCGGCCGGTGAGTCTCGCGAACGTGCGGACCATGTGATCCATCCCCTCGACACTCGACGCGAGCGCCAACCCGTCGGGCATCAGGCCGACGCCGTCGCGTTTGATCAGCGGCTCGCCGCCATCCAGCGGCCCGATCATGTAGTTTCCGTCGGGCATGTCGAGTGCTCGGTTGCAATCGGTCACCAGCGCCAGCCGATCCGGCCCCTTGATCTTGAGCGCGAGGAGCAGCAGCCCGGCGTCCAGATGCTTGCCGTCGGCGATGACTTCCGTCGTGAGTTCGTCGAAATACAGCGTCGCCTCCAGCACGCCGCCCTGCATGGGGTACATCTGAAACTGCCGCAACCGCGTTTTGTCGGACATCGCGCAGAACAAATGATCGACATGCCGCACCCCCCACGCGACCGCCTCAGTCATTTGAGCAAATGTCGCCCACGAGTGCCCGACGTTCGTTCGCACCCCCTTCGCCTTGCAGGCGAGAGCGAACTCGCGGGCACCGGGCACTTCGGGAGCGACCGTGGCCGTCACCAGATCGTCCGCGTATTCGAGATACTGTGCATACTCGTGCTCAACCGGAGGCCGGATCGGCCCGCCGGGATGCGCTCCGCGTGCCTCGTAACGAAAGTACGGGCCGTAAAAGTGAGCGCCGAGGACTCGCGATCCGCTTGGGTCTGGCCTCCGTCGAAATTGCCGCGCGAGTTCCAAGGTTTCAAGAATCTGCTCGTGCCGCGCGACCGTGGTCGTGATCGCCACCCGAGTCGTCCCGTGCCGCGCATGGGCTCGCAGCGCGAGGCGGAACGACTCCGCCGTCCCGTCCATAAAATCGCCGCCCGCCCCGCCGTGAACGTGCAGGTCGATAAAGCCCGGCGACACGAAGCCGTCTCCCGCGTCGATGACCGTCGCGTCGGCTGGCAGTGAATCACGTTCGGCCAGCACGTCGGCGATCCGTCCGTCGCGAACCACGATCGCGGCGCGTTCGATCCGGTCCGGGAAGACGACTTGTCCGCGAAACACGAGAGGCGCTGGCATGGCATGTCTCCGCGAGCAGGATGCCGACCGCCGCAGCATGGCACCCTCCGCCCGATTGAGTTTTAATGCTTGCTGCCCGGATGGCACAAGCTCGCCGCCGTTTTCCAGAATCTCAAACTCGCAAGCCGGAGAGTCCATCATGACCCGCCTCAGCCTTTCCGCCTCGCTGCTGGCTTTTGCGGCCGTGACGTGTTCCGTGAAAGCAGCGGACGGACCTCTCGTCATCGACGTTTGGCCGGGCAAGCCGGTGGATGACGATGCCGGCACGATCGGCGAGGAAAAGTTTCGCGACTTGATCGTGAACGGCAAACCGTATCAGGTGGCCGGTCGGCCGACGAAATGGATCACCAACGTCACGAAACCAACGCTCACGGTGGATCGACCGCCTCCGCCCCCGGCCCCGCCCCTCACCCAATCCTCTCCCCAAAAGGGCGAGGGCAAGTTGACGACGGCCATGTTGATCTGTCCCGGCGGCGGGTATCACAATCTCGGCTGGGATGTCGAAGGAGAAGAAATCGCGGCGTGGCTGAACTCGCTGGGCATGACCGGTATCATCTTGAAGTACCGCTGCCCGCGCCGGCCGGGAGACGAAAAGGGAGTGCCGCCGATTGGGCCGCTGAAGGACACTCAGCGGGCGGTCAGCCTCGTGCGCAGCAAGGCGAAGGAATGGAATCTCGATCCGCAGAAGATCGGCATGATCGGGTTTTCGGCCGGCGGGCACCTGGTCGGTGCGACGGCAACGAATTCTGAGAAGCGTGCCTACGAGCCAGTCGATGCGATTGACCAAATCAGTTGCCGGCCGGATTTCGGAATCCCGGTGTACTCGGGTTACTTCAATTTCAACGACGCGGGAGAACTATCGCCGACGGTGCGCCTGCCCAAAGACGCGCCGCCGCTCTTGTTCGTGCATGCCTCGGACGACGCGATCAGCGATGTCGAGCACAGCGTGACGTTTTACCTCGCGCTCAAACGCGCCGGCGTTCATGTCGACCTGCACGTGTACGCTTCGGGCGGGCACGGCTTCGGCGTGCGACCGACCTCGGCCGCGTGTTCGGCGTGGACGCAGACCTGCACCGACTGGCTGCGGCACCACGGGTTTCTTCCTGCAACGGCGACGAAGTGAGATCACGCGGAAATCAGCTACGCGCCGCGAATCAGCCTCCGCGCGACAGCCTTGCCAGCGGCGTGCGGAGGAAAAACACGCCGGGGCCGCCGGGTTGATTCGGATCGACGTCGTAGAACACAGTGCCCAGCCTGGCCTTGTCGAGTTGGACGGTCTTGGGGCAGGCTCGGCCTCCGATCGGGCGGCCGGGGTTGTAGAATTCGACCGTGCCGTCGAAATCCCAACTCTGGCCGTCGTCGCGCGACACGACGAACCGCCAGAGATCGCCGCCCACGCCCGGCCCCAGCACCTCCGACGCCACCAAACAGCCGTTGTCCGCGACCATCAGGTCGTACCGCCAACCATCCGCGCCGATCTTCGGGAACGGCGAGATCGTCTGCCACGTTTGACCGGCATCCGTGGACCTCAGCCCGGCGCCGCTGATCAAGGTTCCCTGCGGAGTCCACACGATCGGGACGAGGCCGTGATTGCGTCCGTCGCCGAACGGGCGGCTCGTCTCCGCGAGCGGATCGTACACGATGGTGCGATCCATCAACGAGAAGAGCCACGCGGTCGGAGCCAACTCGACGATGGGATGCCGCGCCACGGAATGCGGCTCGGGGGTCGCGGGCTTCGCGAGGCTCTTCGGTTCCGACCACGTCAGGCCATCATCGGCGCTGACCGAGAACTGCGCGAACCGCGACTTGCCTCCCTTCGCGTCCGGTTCGGGATACCAGGTGTTCCAGACGTGGACCACGCGGCCGTCCGCGAGCGTCGTCAGCGAGCCGGGGTAGATCGACAGTTTTTCCGTCGGCCCGAACGGCACCGGCTGGCTCCACGTTCGCCCGCCATCGGTTGACCGGGCGAGTCGCAGGTCGCGCATGTCGGCCTGACTGAAGATGACCAGCACCGTCCCGCGTTTGGTCACGCACGCCGCCGGATGAATGTGCCCGCTGACGCTACTGGCGATGCGCACGAACGGCTCGCCAGAACTCTTCGCGGAGTCATTGGCAACGACCGTCGAAGGGAACCACAGCAGCAGAGCTGTCACAACGGCGAGTGATCTCATGGTGTTCTTCCTCTCGAAGGCAACAATGACTCGACTCATCACGGCAGAAACCGAGCTTCGTTTTCCTGAATCAACTCCTCCACTCTTTCCCATTTCACAATTTCAAATAATACTGGCCAGAGATGGCAGAACATGAATGCACGAATGAGAGCAGCAAAGAGAGCCCCTCCCACAAAACCAATTGACCCCCGGCAGAATTCCGGCGCGTCGGAGTACCAAAACCAAACTGAGAACATCGTCCATAGACACAAGAAGAGGAACGGTAAGGAGCAAACGGCAGACCTCCGAACTGACGCAATCGTCGGCGCCTGCTGCTTGTGTTGTCGGTAATTCACGAGGAGTTTAAGTTGTGACTTGGTCAGTCGCATCATGTCGGTGTCCTCGCGATAAGGCTTGATATAGTTCGGGCCTTGTGCCTCGTTCCGGTTGTGGCTTGCACAAGGCTGATCTCAGTCAATCGGCCCGTCCAGCCGTCCGATCAGCCCGTCCAGCCGTCCGATCAGCCCGTCCAGCCGTCCGGTCGGCCCATCCAGCCGTCCGGTTTGGACGTTACCAACTATTTATATCACATTGAACATCAATAATTTATGTCGAAATACGACATGCCGCACTGGTTCCCATCAACCAAACTACCTAGATTACCATGTCCAACCCAATGGAAGCCACCCACTACTTGGTTCCTGAACACCAAGTCAGTAATCCGCGACCGATCCGTCCTTCAACTTCATCACCGGCCAACGGTACGTCTGCGGTTTGGCGGCTTCGGCGTCGAGCAGTTTCTCGTCCACTTCGACACCCAGCCCCGGTCCCGGCGGCAGGCCGATGTAGCCTTCGTTGTCGAGCTCGAACGCCATGCGCGTGATTCCCGGCGCGTTGAAGCCGGCATTCTGTGGGTAGAACTCGTGGATCAGAAACAACGGGATGGACGAGACCACGTGCAGGCTGGCGGCAATGCCGAGGAACGTGGCCGTGCAGTGCGGAGCGATCGGCACGAACCACGCTTCGGCCAGCGTCGCGATCTTTTTCATCTGGCTGATGCCTCCCGTGTGGCAACAGTCGGGCTGGAGGATGTCGATGCACCGCTCGTGCAGGTACGGCAGCATTTCCCAGATCGTCCGGTCGCGCTCGCCGGTCGCCAGCGGAATCTTGATCTGCTCCTTGATCCGCTTGAACTCCTCGATGTTCCCCGGCACGCCCGGTTCCTCGATGAACAGCACGTCGTACGGCTGCAACTTCGCGGCGAGTTGGATCAGCGTGGCGGTGGGCACGGCAGAGTGGGCGTCGAACATCACGGCTCCGTCGGGGCCGACCTTCTCGCGCGCGGCCTTGATCGCGTTCACCATGCGATCGATGTCCGCGGGCGTGCCCGAATGTTCGTAGATGCCGTGCGGCGGGACTTTCTGAGCCTTCGGCGTGTGGTATACGCGGATGCGATCGCGCGTCGGCCCGCCGAGCAAACGGTACACCGGCACGCCGTGCAGCTTACCCGTGATGTCCCACAGAGCCATGTCGATGGCCGCGAGCGTGTGGACCATGAACGCTCCGCCGCGGATGTTGCGATGCGACCGGAACAGCTTCTGCCACAGGTGTTCGATGCGCGTGGGGTTCTCGCCGTCGAGCAACTCGTACAGCGATTCGACGAGCGGCTTCGACACGCGCGGGTCCACGCCTTTCAAGTCGCCCCAGCCGCTGATGCCGAGGTTGGTCTCGATTTTGACGTACACCACCGGCCCTACCCAGCGGGCGCGGAGTCCGCTGATGCGAATGCTCGACGCGCGATCGGCCACGTTCGCCGCAGGGTTGTCGGCCGCGCTCACGGTTTCGTTCAGCAACGCCACGCCGCCCGCGACGGCTCCAAACGTCCCCAGCATCTCGCGCCGTGACCACTCGACGCCGGCGGTTTGATCGTTTGTCATCATCACCGTACCTCAAGATCGCAACGGTATCCGTAGCCCCGGCTCTTGTAGCCGGGAGTCGCCGGCACAAGGCCGGCGGCTACAGGAATGCTGATGCGATCGCGTTCGACAGATGCACCAGCCGCCACGGAGCCTTTTCGCGGATGGCTGATGTCATCAGGATGCAAAAACCCTTGGTTTGCGGGTCCATCCAGACCGTTGTCCCGGTCGCGCCGGTGTGACCGAAGACGTGGCGGCCGAGCAGATCGCTCCAGCTTCCCGGTGTGCCGGGGTGATTCATGCGCCAGCCGAGGCCCCACGGTTGCGTGCGGCGAATCGGTTCGGGAATGTCCGGCTGATCGTCGAGGCGGTTCGTGGTCATCATTCTCACCGTCGCTGGCGATACCAACTGCGTGTCACCGTGACGGCCGTTGTTGAGCATCGTGTGACAGATCACGGCGAAGTCTTCCGGTGTGCTGAACATGCCGCCCCACGGCGCGCCCAGCTTCTGCCAGTAATCGCTGTTCCAGTCGAAGTCGGTACCGCCTGCCTGGTAGTCTGGAACTTGAACTCGCACCAGCCGCTCGCGGGGAAAACCGGCCGACCCCAGCGCCGTCGATTTCAATCCGAGCGGTTCAAATATCTCCCGCCGCAGAAACTCGGCAATCGACAGGCCGGAGAGCCGCTGCACGATCAGCGCGACGACCGCGGTCCCGACGCTCTGGTAACTCAGTTGCGTTCCCGGCTTGAACAGCAATTCGCTGTCGCGGGCGCATCGCAGAAGGAATTCGTCGAGCGGCGTGTGCCGCTTCCGCAGCTCAAGGTTGTTCGGCAGCATGTCCGGCAAGCCGGACGTGTGCGTGAAAAGATGCAGAACGAGCGTGTCTTCTTTTCCATGCTCCGCGAATTCCGGAACGTATCGCGTCACGCGGTCATTCAAATTCAACAGGCCACGTTCGACGAGCAGCATCGCCCCGAGATACGTGATCGGCTTGGTGATGGAAGCGAGCAGGAACATGGCGTCGCGGCGGATCGGCGGAGCGTCTCGTTCGGGACCCATGCGTCCGAAGAATCGGGGCGCGACCGTTTTTCCATTCCGTCCGACCAGAATCGCCCCGGCCGGAACCGGCGCGTCGGGCCCGGTCGTCCACTTGTCGAGCAACCCGTAAGCGACCTGCAGGCGGCGCGAATCAAGTCCCATGGATTCGGGTTTGGATTCCGGCAGCCCACGGGTCTCGATACCGAACGCGGACGAGCTCCTGGCAGGCACCGCCGTTGCGACCGCCAGCGCGGCTGCGCCGCCGGAGATCAGGAAGCCACGCCGATCCGTTTCGCGTCCGGACATGCCGCACCTCCGGTTCTGCCGCCGCCTCGGAGAAGTCTCACGCCGCAACCCGCTTGCGATTCGCAGCGCGATCGCCGGTCAGACTCTATCGACTCGCGCGCAGACGCGTCAACGAACCGGTCAGACGTCGGTTTCGGCCGACGAGGCGAACTCGCTCCAGCGCAACACGAGGGTCGCGGCGAAGAGCAGTCCGGCGGTGAGAAACATCAGGATGACGATGTGCTGCCACGGTGGAGCGTCGCCGATCAACGCGAGCGCACCGGACTGGCGGCCGCCGGGAATCTCGAGGTCGCACCATTCGACGAGCAACGCCCGGAGCCGGTACTGCACCGTCAGTTTGTTCACCACCGCGGGGATCAAGCCGACAACGAGTTCGAAGATGAGCGTGTACGCCACGGCCAGCACCATGGCTCGGCGCGGAAGCACGGTTCCAATCAGCAGGTACACCGCGCCGTAGGCCGGGCAGGCCAGACAGGCCAGTCGAGCCATGGTCCACCACAACCGCCAACCGTCGTCGCTGTCGGCGATCAAGACGGCCATCGTCAACCCGACGAGCGCAGTTGAAACGACCCACGTGACAGCACCGAGGTATTTGCCCAGCAGCACCGCCACTCCGCCGTGCGGCCGAACGGCCAGATACACCCAGCTTCGGCGCTCGAGTTCGCTCGAGACGGCCGGGGTCGCCCAGAGCAACGTGCCGAGCATGGAGACTAGCATCGGGACGAGAGCGTACAATGTGCCGGCCCACAGGTCACGCGGCGGCGATGACAGGGCGGTGAACCGGATCAACGCGATGATGAACGCCGGGAACGCAGCCAGCAACGCCCACCACGCCATGCGCGGAAGCGTCAGCGCCCGGCGCCACTCAAACAGGAACACGGCGGCAACATTGCCCGTCACAGTTCACCTCGGTGCATTTTCATCAAGGAATTGAACAGCGCCTGCAGCGATTCGTCGGCGGAGTGCATTTCGGTCACTTCGAGGCCGGTCTCCGCCAGCCAGCCCGGAAGACGGTCGTACAAACGCGCCGGATGCTGTGTCGCCACCGTCACGCACCCATCGACGACGCGCACGGAGTCGGCCGCGCGTTCGCGCAGCAGCAAAGCCGCCAGCGCATGCGGCTCGGTCGAGCGCAACGCGACCTCATTCGGCAGGCCCGCCATCATCGCGTGAACCTCCTCCGCCGTCCCCGAAGCCAGCAACCGCCCGCCACAAATCAGCAGAAACGACTGCGTGATCGATTCGATTTCGTGGAGCAGATGGCTGGCGAAGATCAGGCTCTTGCCGAATCCAATCCAATCGCGCAGCACGCACGTTAGCTCGTGTCGCCCGACCGGATCGAAACCGTTGAACGGTTCGTCGAGGATCAGCAGTTCGGGGTCGTGCGCGAGAGCCTGCGCCAGCTTTGTCCGTTGTCGCATGCCGCGCGAGTAACTCGCGATCGACCGGTGCATGGCGTGGCTCATCCCGACCAGTTCGAGGGCCTCGCCGGCGGCCGAGGTCGCCCGCTGCGACGACAGCCCGTGCAGGCGCAGCAGGTAGCGCACCCATTCGTAACCCGAGACATTGGCGTACAAACCTTCGCTTCCCGGACAATACCCCATCCGGCGGAACAGCCGGGCGTTGTTGCGTGGCGACTCTCCCAGCACTCGAACCGTCCCCAAGGTGGGCCGAAGCTGCCCGGTGATCAAATTCAGCAGCGTCGACTTGCCAGACCCGTTGGGGCCCAGCAAACCGTACGCGCCGGGTTCGAGAGTCAACGTGAAATCGTTGACGCCAATCACCCGGCCGTAGAGCTTGGTCACGTTTCGCAGTTCGATCATGGTCGGCCACACTCCGTCAGACACGCATGGGCGCCGAGATGCGGCGATACAGAATCGCCAGCGAGACCGCGGTCACCGAGATCAGGATCAACGTCGAAACCCGCACGTCGCCGAAGTCGGCAAAGCCGAACACCCAGCGCTGCACGCGACCCAGAGTGTGATACAAGGACAGGTGCGTCCAGGCGGATTCCTCCAGGATCACCATCTTGCCGCGGCCGTCGAACGCCGCGTACTGCTGCGAGTTGAAGGCATCCGCCGTTGTGGCGGCTCCGTAGGTGAACCATCCGAGAATCCAAACGGCAAACCACGCGAAGCCGGCGTAACGGCTCTCCTGAGTCAGCGATGACAGGCAGAGCGCGAGGACTGTCGTCGGCAGTATCAACACGCCGCTGGCCGCGATGATCCTCAACGGCAGATCCCACGTCGCCCCGATGACGCTCAGGTTGGGCGACAGCAGCACACCCAGCGCGTACAGCGCCAGGGCGGGCGCGACCGAGACCATCGAAAGATACGCCCACAGACTCGCGAGCTTGCCGACGAGGTACTCCGTGCGCGTGAGCGGACGCGAAAAGTACAGCAGGAACGCCCGTGATCGAATGTCTTGCGAGATCAGCGGCGGAAAGATGAGGCCTACGACCATCACCATCAGCACGCCTTGCGGGTAGCGAAAAAACGTCTGCAGCAACCAGGCCCAGACGGCGTGACGGCTCGCTTCGAGGTTGCCGGTGCGCACCGACTCGCGAATGCCCTCGAACTCGGGAGTCTCCGGCATGCTTTGCAAGAATGGGCGCAGCGTCTGCCGCCATTCGGGGTACAGCGCGGCTTGCTCCCAGAGGAAGAATCCCATCCCGAACCAAAGTGCCGGCAGCCAGGCGAAAAACAGCATGCGCTTCAGCCACCGACTTTGCCAGGCACGGCGCACGCCGACCGACGTGATGACGGTCCATCGCAACCAGCCCGGCGCCTGGCGGCCCGACCAGCCTCGAAATCCGAGGTGATGGACTCCGTGACCCGACTCATCGCCGGATGGTTCTCTCATGGCACGGTGCGTCGGGTCCGGGCTTGGTGAATGGTCAATCAACTTGTGACTCCCCGCGAACGGCCTTGAGGAAGATTTCTTCGAGCGAGTTGCGGGACGATGCCATCGACCGCACGGCGACGCCGCATTCGCGTGCCGCCTGCCAGACCGGACCGGCGAGGTCTTCCGGCTCGCCCGGCAGCACGACGCATCCGTTCGATCGCGCCTCAACCACGAGCCCCTGGCCGCGCAACCACTCGGCAAATCGATCGGACGAACCCTGCAAACGCACCTCCAGCGACGGCATGGCGGGGCGGCTGAGCACCGACAAACGTTCCGAGACCTGCACGCGGCCACGAGCCAGAATGACGACGGCATCGCTGATCGATTGCACGTCGGGCAGAATGTGCGTGCAAATCAGCACCGCCTTGCCGTGGTCGCGAGCCAGAACGCGAATGCGGTTGAGCATTTCCAGGCGCTCCTCGGGATCCAACCCCGATGTCGGTTCGTCGAGAATCAACACCGGGGGATCGTGCACGATGGCCTGGGCGAATCGCAATTTTTGTCGCATGCCGGTCGAATAGGTTTCGACGGTGCGATACCGTTCCTGGCCGGCGCCGCAGAAGTCCAGGATTTCGTGTGCCCGCCGCAGCCCTTCGACGGGCGGAAACCTTGAGAGCTGCGCGACGAATTGCACGCTCTCGACACCGGTCAGGCCGTGCAGGTAGCAATCATCTTCGGGCATGTAGCCGACGCGTGCCCGGATTTCTCGAGCCTGCCGGCCGAGTTCAAAGTCGAGCAGCCGGCCGCGTCCGCTGGTCAAACGCACCAACCCCAACAACACCTTGATCAGCGTGGTCTTTCCCGCCCCATTCGGCCCCAGCAGCCCCGTGATTCCCGACTCGACCCGCAACGACACGCGATCCAATGCGCGAAACCGGCCGTAGTCCTTTGTGATCTCGACGAGGTCAACGAGCGGGGGCGGGGTCATGCGATCTTCGAACGGCAATGTGGCCTGGTGGATGTTGTTCCGGCTGAGCGATCATATCGCGGACGAGGCGAGTTCTGAATGGCATCGAACTCGCGACAGCTGAGGCATCGCCGGCCGAGGACTCGCGGTGTCTGGAACGTCGCGCCGCGTGAGAGTATGCTGTCCGCGTTCGCGGTACGGTTTTGAGAGCCCGGGCGGACAGAACCCGGTCGGGCTGGAATCACGATCAGGAGTGCAGTCATGTTCAAAGCGGAACGGCAGGTTTCCCGTCGGCGGTTTCTGAAAGCTGCAATCACGACGGCCGGTACGGTGGCCGCCCCGACCATCATCCCGGCGACCGCCCTCGGCCTGCAGGACTCGGTTCCGCCCAGCGAGCGGGTCATCGTGGGAGGCATCGGCATTGGCAACCGGGGCTCGTACGACCTGGGCTGCTTCCTCGAACAGAAGGACGTCCAGTTTGTCGCCGTGTGCGACGTGAAGCAGGCGCGACGAATCGCCGTCAAGAAACGCGTCGACGAACTGTACAGCACCGAGAAGTGCGACATGCACCGCGACTTCCGCGAACTGCTCGACCGCAGCGACATCGATGCCGTCCTGATCGCCACCGGCCCGAACTGGCATGCGACCATGGCCATGCACGCCGCGAAAGCCGGCAAGGACATGTACTGCGAAAAGCCGGTCACGAAAAACATTGCCCAGAGTTTGATCCTCAAGGAAACGATGCGGCGGACGGGGCGCGTGTTCCAGGCCGGCACTCAGCGGCGCAACCTGCCTCACTTTGCATTCGCCTGCGAACTGGCTCGCACCGGAAAACTCGGTAAGCTCAAGCGCGTCTTCGCCCATCCGATGGGAATGCGATCGTTGATGAGCGGCTGGTTGCCGGCCGAAGCCGAACCGGAGAAAGAGGTCGTCGATTGGAACATGTACCTCGGCCCGGCCGCCTGGCGGCCATTCAATCCCCGGCTGCTCGACGGCTTCAATTTTGAAAAGGGAGGCGGGTTCGTGGGCGCGTTCACCGGCGGCGGCGTGCTCGAATGGGGTTCGCACTGCGTCGACCTCTGCCAATGGGCCGTGGGTGATTGCCCGCCGCCTGTCGAGTACACCCCACCGAAAGACGGCCACCTTGTCGCACGCTACGAATCAGGCGTGGAACTGATTTTCCGCGAGAAGGACTGGATTCCGCTCGGTTCGTGTCCGGTGCGCTTCGAAGGGGAAACCGGCTGGGTCGAGGCCGGTGACAGCGGCAAGCTGGTGCTCAGTTCGCCTGCGCTTTTGGCCGGTCGGACGGTGGAAGAGATCGGCGGCTATCCTGCCACGTTCCACGTTCGCGACTTCCTCGACTGCGTGAAGACGCGCGGGCAGCCCAAGGGGAACGCCCACGCCGCGTGCAACGCTCACATCGCCTGCCACGCCGCCAACATCGCGCTCCACCTCGGTCGCACCGTGAAATTCGACAACCAGAAAAACGAGTTCATCAACGACGAGGCGGCCAACCGCCTGCGCTCCGAAGCCCTGCGCGAACCGTGGCGGTTGTAGGTTGACCGACAAAACTGTGGACCTCGTCGTGCGAACACACTGCTGACATTTTCCGGGACAGACATCATGCCAACGATTCGAACATCCATCCGGCTGACAGGCATTGTCGCCGCAGCACTCGCTCTGATTGGAACACCGCTCCGGGCGGACGACAGCTCCGCCATCGAGAAAGAACAACTCGCGATCTTGCGATCCGACGCTCCGACGGCCGACAAGGCGCTGGCCTGCAAGCATCTGGCCATCTATGGATCGAGTGAGGCAGTGGCTGACCTGGCGAAGTTGCTTTCCAACCCGCAACTGGCTTCGTGGGCGAGGATCGCGCTCGAGGCGATCCCGAGTCCGGCGGCTGACGACGCGCTGCGAAAGGCAGCGGAGTCGCTGGATGGGCTGCTCCTCGTCGGCACGATCAACTCGATCGGCGTGCGCCGCGATGCCAGCGCGGTCGACTTGCTCGCGCCGCGGCTGTCGGACAAGGATGGTGAAGTGGCATCGGCGGCGGCGGTCGCTCTCGGTCGAATCGGCAACGCGTCCGCCGAGAAACCGCTGCGTCAGGCACTGTCGACCACGAACGGCAAGGTTCGATCGGCGGTCGCGGAAGGGTGCGTGCTGGTGGCCGAGCGACTCTACGCCGACGGCAAGCCAGCCGAGGCCGTGGACTTGTACGACCTGATCCGCAAGTCGGACGTTCCAAAACAACGCATCCTGGAAGCGACTCGCGGCGCGATTCTGGCTCGCGGACAAGACGGCATCCCGCTGCTTCTGGAACAATTCCGCGCCCGCGATCCGCGGCTGTTCCAGATCGCGCTCAGCACGGCGCGAGAGTTTCCGGGCGGCGAAGTCGATCAGGCATTGGCCGCGGAGTTGACCCGGACGACGCCGGATCGTGCGGCGCTGATCGTCGTCGCGATGGCCGACCGACCGGCGACCGTGGTCCTTCCGGCCGTGTTGCAGGCCGCCACGCAAGGCCCGAAGCCCGTGCGACTGGCCGCCATCGCCGCGCTCGCTCGCGTCGGAAACGTCGCCTGCCTCCAACAACTCCTCGACGTGGCGCTCGAATCCGACGCTGAAATCGCCAAGGCGGCCAGGTCAACGCTGGCCGATCTGCCGGGCGACGAAGTGAACTCCCAGATTGCAGCCCTGCTGCCGAAGGCGAAGGGACCGACGTACCTGCTGCTGATTGAATTGGTCGGACAACGGCGAATCGAAGCGATCGCCGACCTGCTGAAGGCCCTGGACCACTCCGATAAATCGGTGCGCAGCGCGGCTTTGATTGCGCTCGGGGAGACGGTCAGCCTCAAGCAACTCAACGTTTTGATCGCTCAGGCCGTTTCATCCAAGCGCGAGGACGACGCCGCCATTGTGATGCAGGCCCTGAAATCCGCGAGTATCCGCATGCCCGAACGCGAGGAATGTGCCATCGAATTGACGGCCGCCTACGAACGCGCCGCAACGGTGACCGCCAAGGGTTCGCTGTTGCAGATCCTGGGAGCGATGGGGGGCACGCGAGCCCTCGCCACTGTCGGCGCGGCCGGGAAAGGCATTGATCCGCAACTGCAGGACATCAGCAGCCGCCTGCTTGGCGAATGGATGACCGCGGACGCTGCGCCGGTTTTGCTCGACTTGTCGAAGGCCCCGGCAAATCAATACCGCGTGCGCGCGCTCCGCGGGTACATCCGCATCGCACGACAATTCGTCCTGCCGGAAGACCAGCGGCTGGAGATGTGTCAGAAGGCGTTCGATGCCTCACACCAGGTGGCCGAACGCAAATTGGTGCTGGACGTGCTCCGACGTTATCCCAGTCTGGGGGGACTCAAGCTGGCCATCAAGGCCATGCAGGAACCTGATCTGAAAGACGATGCGACAGGTGCCACACTGTTCATCGCGCAGAAGCTGGGCGGCAAGGCCGACGTCGGCGAGCTGCTGGCCAAGGCGGGGCTGGAGAAGGTCAAGCTCGAAATCGTCAAGGCGGAATACGGATTGGGCACGACGCAGAAGGACGTCACCGCTGTCCTCAAAAAGTCCGCCGGCGATCTGCCTGTGATCACCCTGACTTCCGGCAGCTTCAATGCGGCGTTTGGCGATCCCGTCCCGAACGCCATCAAACAATTGAAAGTTCAGTACAAGATCAATGGCAAGGCAGGTGAGGCCACGTTCCCGGAAGACGCGGTCATTGTCTTGCCGATGCCGAAGTGATCGAGCAGACGGCCGAAGCTCGATCTCGCGACCAGCGCTCGCGTCGACCCTTCGGCAGCCCGACCTGATCAGCCGGGAAGCCGAAACAACGTCCTCGCGTTCTCGAACAGAATCTTGCGTTCAGCCGCCTTGTTCGGAGCCAGGCGCCGGATGGCCGCGATGGTCTGCGACCCTGAGCACGCGGTTCCCTTTCCGGCGCGGTCGTCACAGTCGCTGCCGTAGAGAATCTTGCGTTGATGCCGGTCGAGGAACGCACGGGCGTGGTCCTCGTCCCGGGTCAGCGCATTCAAACCCGAGCCGGCGGACATGTCGGCAAAAACGTTCGGGTAGTCCGCGAGATAACGATCGGTCAACCCACCGGACGTCACCTTCCCTTTCGGATACAGCACTTTCTGATCGGCATGGAGGCGGTCGATGTTGGCCCACCAGGTTTGAGCGTGACCGATGAACATGGTCTTCGGAAACTTCTCGAGCATCTTGTGCAAGCGCTCGAAACCTCGGTTGTAAGTGCCGTGCTGAAAGTGCATCAGGATCGGCACGCGATACTCGCCCGCCAGCGCGTACAGGATCTGGCTCTCGGGCGAATCGCACTCCACGCCAAACTTTTGTTCGCCGATGATGACGGCCCCCAGTTCGAGGTACCTTGCGATCTCAGCGCGCGCTTCGGGCAGATCGGTCACCTCGTTCGCTCCAGGGAAAAACTCCTTCGGGAACTGCCGAGCCGTCGCCAGCACGGATTCGTTGCCGCCCGCCCCAACGCCTCCGAGGCCGTTGTGCCGGCCATCGGCGGTGGAGGCTCGTTTGACGGCGCTACCGGACGGCAGCAGCATCGTCTGCGTGACGCCCATTGCTCGCTGGTGGGCGACCAATTGTTCGGCTGTGCGCTCGCGGTAGTTCGTGTGCTGGTGAATGTCGATGATCGGCTCGTTCGAGAGTTGCTCGTCCGCGAGGTTGATCGCCGGAAACCCGAACGCACTCGAAACCAGGGTCAGCCGGAGAAGGTCTCGTCGCGCCAGACAATTCATGGGACAAATCCGTTCGACGCCAGTGTTCGCTCGCAGCCGCGTGTTGGCGAGTCGTCGACCGATTGTGGGCCGACAGAACGGCCCACGTCAACTGACTTCGGTTTCGATGCGGACCCGCGCGGGAGGCATTTTGTGGGGCAACTGCCCTGCGACACGGTCGCCCGTTGTGCTATGCTCCCCGCCACGCGGGCAGGTTGTGAGACTTCGAAAGTGCGTCGCGGGTTGCGGTCAAACCATTCGAAAGGGCACTCCCATGAGCCGTTCGCTGACCTACGAATCGTCGTCCTCCATCGCGATGACTCGCCGCCGGTTGCTGCAGGCGACCAGTGTTGGAGCGTTGCCGCTGGCGTTGCCCGGCATGGTTGCCGCAGGCGTTGATCCGCGGCGGAAGTTGGGTCGGGGCGCCGCCGAAAAGTCGTGCATCTTCATTCTGCTTTGCGGCGGACCGAGTCATATCGATACGTGGGATCTCAAGCCGGAAGCCCCCGACACGATTCGCGGACCTTACCAACCGATCGCGACTCAGGTTCCGGGCCTGCGGATCAACGAGATGCACACGCGGCTGGCGGCGATGGCCGACCGCATTTGCCTCATCCGATCGATGACGCACGTCGGCAACATCAGCAACCATTTCGACGCGATGCACCACATGCTGAGCGGTCAGGCGCAGGCTCCGCTCGACGCGCCGTACATCGGTTCGATTCTGTCAAAGGCGCGGCCAAACAGCCGCGGCATCGCACCGTACGTCTGGCTGATCAAGTGCGTTGGCGACCCGGTTTTTTGCGCGGTGAACATCGGCAACGGCGGACATCTCGGAATGATGCACAGTCCGCTGTTCGTCGGTTCGGCCACGAACCATCCCGCGCTGCCGACGTTCAAAGGACCTGACGAACTGATGGCCATCGTCTCGTCGGATCGCATGCAGGACCGTCGGCGGTTGCTGGATGGGTTGACTCCGGCGGCAAGTGGGATCGAAGGCCACCGGTCGAGCCGCGATTGGCAGGATTTGCACGGTCGCGCCTTCGAGTTGACGAGCGGATCGGAGGGGCGCGAGCCCTTTGAAGTGCATCGCGAACCGACCGCCGTTCGTGATCGGTACGGCATGCACCCGCTGGGACAGAATTTGTTGCTCGCGCGCCGCCTGGTTGAAGCGGGCGTTGGATTCGTGACGGTCAACGGTTGGACCGGACCGTCGCCAACCGGCGGCGGTGGACCGCCTGCGTCGAGTTGGGACATGCACGGCGGCGAAATGGGCATGGGGAACGCCTTCGGCAACGGTTCGTACGGCATGGGCTGGTGCCTGCCATGTCTCGATCAGGGACTGACCGCGTTGCTCGATGACTTGCACGATCGCGGGATGCTGGACGACACGCTGGTCGTCGTCACCGGAGAATTTGGTCGCACGCCGAACATCAATCAGAACGGCGCCGCCAGCCCCGGACGCCAACATTGGCCGGCGTGTTTTTCGACGATGCTGGCAGGAGGTGGCATTCGAGGCGGCGTGGTCTACGGCGAGACCGACAAACACGGCACGTATGTCAAGGATCGACCCGTTCGACCGCAGGACCTTGGTGCCACCGTGTTTCACTCGCTGGGCGTGCCGCTCGATCTTCGACTCGGTCGCGACGGATTCACCCGTCCACTTTCCACCGGTGAACCATTGCTCGATTTGTTCGGTTGAGACGGCGAAGGCCCGCCTCTGTGTGGGAGTTCCGCCACGCCGAATCCTCCACGGCGGTTGCGGCCGCAGCCCGATTGCACTAAATGGCAATTCGCGGTCACTGTTCCGTCGTGTCCGCTGCCTTCAGCAATCCGCTGTCGATCAGCCATTCCGTGAATCGTTCAGGCCAGCGCGTCGCGGCACTGAGTTTGGCGTCGTGCCGATATCCAAAACCGTGCCCGGCGTTGGCGAACAGGTGGAGCTCGGCGGGCACTCTGGCAGCCTTGTACTTGAGGTACAGCCTGGCCATCCCCTCGGCAATGTCGGGTCGGTCGCTGTAGCCGGCGGCGATGAACACCGGAGGCATCCCTGGTTCCACGGTGAACGAAGCGGAGCTTCCGGGATAAATGAGCGCATCGAAGTCAGGCCGACAGCTCTGTTGTTCGATGACGTCCTGCGAAGCGGGTTGACCCGGGTCGTGTTTCATGGCGGCGTACGCAGCGAGTTCGCCGCCGGCGGAAAACCCAAGGATGCCCACGCGGTCCGGCTTGATGTGCCACTCAGCCGCACGACTGCGAACCAATCGCAGTGCGCGACGCGTGTCCGCCATCGCATGGTCTTGAATCGTGTACGGGCTTCCCTTCTCGCGAGCGAGCCGGTACTTGAGAACAAACGCCGCGATGCCTCGATCGCGAAACCACTCCGCCAGCGCATAGCCCTCGTGCCCCAGGCAGAGCTTTGAGTGGCCTCCGCCGGGACAGATGATCACGACCGTACCCGTCGACTTGCCACGCTTGGGAATGTAAGGCGCGATCGATGGATGATGGACATTGCCGCAGTTGTCCCCCGTGAACACTTCCGCTTCGCCTGCGCGGGCCTCCGACCCCGGTGCCCCGCTGCTCCACAGCGGAATGGCGGGCGGCAAGTCATTCGGCAACTCGGCAAGCGCAGTGATGCCGGTCAACACAACGCTCACGAAACTGAGACAGAACTTCATGGCAGATCCTTCGATCGTGGATGGAAGCGAGGCAACATCAGACGCATGGCCGGTTGCCAGGCCGTTTTTGGACGACATGCCGTGGCCTACTTCGATTTCAATCCGACTGTATTCACGGCGATGACTCGGTATTGATGCGACTTGCCAGTTTCGGCTTTCGAGTCCGTGAATTTCATCACCACGAGAGGCTGCGTGGGCGTGTCGCTGTATTGCAGGTTCTGGAAGATCGGACGGCCGAACGGGTTTTTGGATTGATCGGGAACGCTGGCGAGAACCTGTCCGTCGCGTTCGATGATGAAACTTGCGAGTCCGCTTTCGAGATCGGCTTCGGCTTCCCAGGTCAGTTCGTTGCCGTTCACGCGGACGTTGGTGGGCGACGGCGGCGGAGTCGTGTCCGTCACGGCGGTGTCTTTGACGTACTGCATCCAGGCTCGCGCGATCGGTTTGTTCGGCAGCCAGGCCGCCTTGAGTGGATCGGCGGAGAACTTCGCGGCGGGTGTGGCGTCGAAACCAGTCGGTGGAGCCAGCCACGCGGCATCGGTCGGCATTTCAATCAGCGGTTCGGCGCACGACTTGGGCAAGCGCACGCTGAGCACGGCATCGAGCCACGGGATCGCGAGGTACCGCTGGTTTCCGCATTCATGAGCCGACAGCGGATCGACGGCCACGCCGATCAGGCCGCCCTTGCCTCGCACTTCGTTGAAGAACGCCTCGTTCGCGGGCCACACGCCCGCGAATCGTCCGTCCTTCACGGTCACGCCCTCCTTCGTTCCCGGATTGCACATGACCGGGACTTTGAGCGCGGCGTCAGGCAGCGCGTGAGCTTTGATGCTGAGTCTCGCCGCGTCGGACTTGAGCAGCGGCACTCCCGATCGCAACCACGCGGCGGCGACTTGGTTGGGATAGAGCATCACCATCCCGCCTGCCCAATGCCCGCCTCCGCTGTGTCCCCAGAGTGCCCACGGCACGTTGGCCAGCTCCGGGTGATCGGACTTCGCGGCGAGATCGCTCAGGCCTCGGCGAAACGCGGCGGCCGAACCATTTCGCGGATCGCACCACATCTGGCAGTCGGCCTTCTCGGGTTGCTCGTACGATGGAGCCAGCAACGCGCAGCCGTGCTTCTTCGCCAGCGCCTGCCAATGCAGGTCGAACGCACCGGTCAGTCCCGACTTGCACGATCCCTCGCCGCAACCGTGCTGATGAACGACCACGCCGCGCAGCTCTTTCTTTCCCGGTGGAATCCAGATCGTGTAGTTGACCGGAAAGATGAGCTCGCCCGGCTTCGTCGACGCTTCGTATCGCACGCGGAAGTACGGCGGATCGGCAGCCGGGAAGACATCGTAGGGAGCCTGCTGCGCGATCGCAAACGTGGGCAGCACTGCCAGCAACACGGCGATGCAAGTCGGGGCGATGGTTGTTCGAGAGTTCATGAGTCTGGTCCTGCGAGATGAAACGGTGGTCGGATCCATCATTCGGAGTTGCCCACTTTCCCTGAGGGGCGGCGATGTTCCTTGATCCCGGCCTCGCGACGAGCCGCGTCGGCCTGCAGTTTTGCGACGATCTCCAAGTGCTCAGCGGCGACGTTGTTGGACTCGGTCGGATCGATGGCGAGGTTATACAGCACGGGACCTGCGACCTCGGATTCTGTCGCGGCTTTTTTCGCTGCCGCCTTTTTTGCGGTGTTCGTGGGGGAGGTCAGGAAGAGCTTCCAGTCCCCCTGCCGAATCGCGGCCAAGGTCTGGTTGGCCGTGAAGTAAAGATGCGTGTCACGCACAGCGCCCGCGTTCGGATCGAACATCAGCGGCGTGATGTCGCGTCCATCGAGCACGCGGTCGTTCGCGGGCTCGACTCCGACGAGCGTCGCGATCGTCGGCAACACGTCGATGTTGCCCGCGATCTGATGGCACGTCGTACCCGCCGGGATTCTTCCCGGCCACCGCATCAGGCACGGCTCGCGCACGCCTCCTTCGAAGTTGCTTCCCTTCTTGCCGCGCCACGGTGCCGACGATCCGCTGGCGGCTCCGTTGTCCGAAGTGAAAATGACCAGCGTCTGCTCATCAAGTTTCAGTTCCTTCAACGTCCGCATGATCTCGCCAACCGACCAGTCGAGTTCCTCGATCGCGTCTCCCAGCAAACCGTGGTTGCTCGTCCCGCGGAAACGATCAGACGCTGCCAGTGGGACGTGCACCATCGTGTGCGGGAGGTAAACGAAGAATGGATCGGCCTGGTGCTGGTGAATGAACTTCACCGCCTCCGCCGTGTAGCGCTGAGTCAGCGTCGACTGATCGGCCGGGTATTCGACGACCTCTTCGCCGCGCATCAAGGGCACCGTGTGGCGAATCGCCTCGGCCCGTGCCTTTTCCTCCGTCATTCCGTCACGAAACACGCAGTCCTTCGCAAACCGGGCGTGCTGCGTGTCAATCGTCATGTCGTTGCTGTACGGAATTCCAAAGTACGAATCGAAACCCTGCTTCGTGGGCAGGAACGGTTCGCGATGCCCGAGGTGCCACTTGCCGATGCAGATCGTGCGGTAGCCCTTCTGCTTCACGATTTCCGCCAGCGTGACCTCGTCGGTGTGCAAGCCGATTTGGCTCGCGGGAAACAGCACGCCGGGAATCGACACGCGAGCGTTGTAGCAACCGGTCATCAAACACGCTCGCGACATCGAGCAGACCGGCGTCGCGTAGAAGCTGGTGAACTTCATTCCCTCGGCTGCCAACTTGTCGAGGTGCGGGGTTTTCACTTTCGTGGCACCGAACGGCCCGATGTCGCCGTAGCCCAGATCGTCGGCAAAGATGAGCACGATGTTCGGCCGCGTCGTCGGTTCGGCCGCGCGGCCGCACGTGCCGATGGGAATCAGACAGAGACCGGCAATCGACAGGATCACGGAACGCATCGGAATGCACCTCGCGTTTTCGGTGGCTTGGACGTCCTTTGATAGCAGGTCTGGCTCATCGCGCCGAGCAACGCCAGCGTTCACGCAAGCAAGCATCAGCGGTCGCGAGCAGACCTGGCTCGCCTCCTCGACCCTGCCAACGCAACGGCAGATCGCTGGTTGAACGCGACCGCCCGGCGTCAGCGTTTGCGGAGTTGGGCGAACGACTGCTCCATCGATTCGCGAAGGAAGGCTCCGTCGTTGGAATAGACCACGAATCGAGAGCCTTGTTTGATCGTGCGTTCCATTTGCTCGCGCTTGCCGAACCAGCTTCCGGCGGCCACGTGTGAGCGATCGGCGACCTCAATGATCCGCTGGATCATCGCGACGAGGTCCGGGTGGTCGTACTCGTTCGGGATGCCCATGCTCGTGGTCAGATCGTTGGGGCCGACAAACACGGCGTTCACACCGGGGATCGCACAAATCTCTTCGAGGTTCTCGACCGCGAGCACCGATTCGATCATCGGCACAAAGACCGTGTTCGCGCAGCGTTCCTCGAAGGCGTACTTGTGAGTCTTTTCGCTGGGCCATTTGCCTTCGGTCAGCACACGCTCCAAAGCCTTCCCTTTCAGCGGCCGATAGACCGCGGCCGCTGCGAGCCGCCGCGCGTGTTCCACGTCTTCGACATAAGGCACGACCACGCCATCGAACGAATCGCAGACTTTCGACACATCGTCCGGCTCGCGACTGTGAGTCCGCGCCAGGCACGCGATCCCTTTGGCGACGAGCGCGTATCGAACCGGAAGAAACTCGGCCAGATCGAGCGCGTTGTGCTCTGCCGAGACGATCACGAAATCGAGCGCGTCGTCCGGCACGACATCGACGATGGCCGGATTGGTCGTGTATTGCAGAAACGTGCCAAAGACGGTTTGGCCACGCCGCAACTTCTCCTTGAGCACGCCGCCGAGTTTCGGAGTCGCCATGAGTTAACGATCCCAACTGAAACGTTGCCAGCGATTCGAACCCGAAACACCGGCGGCTCATCGGTGCGGCCTGAGAGTTTCATTGTCGCCCAACGCGACATGCCACCTCCGACGGCAGCCACCCACAAAAAAAGCCGTCGGCAGACCAAGCTGACGGCGATTGCCAAAGGCGGAGAGGGGGAGATTCGAACTCCCGAGGGACTTGCATCCCTACCGGTTTTCGAGACCGGCACAATCGACCACTCTGTCACCTCTCCGGAGGGTCGCCGTCGTTCTACAACTTGCGTTGTCCGGCGATCCGCTTTCAACGCGGCGTCGCATGATATTCAGAAGGCCATCGGTCGCCAAGTCAGGATGCTGCTGGAATTCAATGCGATCGGGCGGTATCGTTTGCGGCAGATTGATGCCATCGCCTGGTGGCAGCCTGCCGCAAACAGTTGCCAACCGGCTGCTTCGATGCCGCCTCGAGACGTATCGGCGGCGAAATGCCATCCGAGCCAATCTCAGTTCATTCGCCAGCGAAAACAATGACCGAAAGTTCACGTCCATCCGCCGGCGGCCCGCGGCACCTTGCGTGGATGATTGTGATCGGCGGCGTTGTCTTGATTGCCGCGTTGCTCTGGTGGCGTCCCAGGCCGCTGGGGCCTGGCGGCGAAGCGGTCCCCCATCGCGAAACGACTCTGACGACCGCCGAGAAGCTGCGGTTGGTGGAATTGAAAAACATTGGAATCGGTCATCTCGAGAATCAAAAATACTCGGATGCTGACGCACCGTTGGCCGAGGTCGCCCGAAAACTGCCCACCGATCCGTTGGGACCGCGGAATCTCTCCATCAACCGCCTGCTCGCCATTCAGGACAAGCCTGGCGATCCCGGCCCGGCAAGCGAAGCTGTTGAACTGCTTCGAAAGGCCGAACCGAAGGCGTCGCTCACCAGCCGCCTGGCCGCACGCCTAGCTCGAGCCAAAGGCGACGTCGACCAACAACTCGCATATCTCCGCGATGCCGTCGAATTCGACCCAGCCGACGTCGCCGCATGGCATGAGTTGTTCCTGCTTGAAAACGAACGCTTCGCGGCACGTCGCAAAAGTCCCGACGAACCGCCGCCACCTGAAGTCCTGCAACCGCTCGAAAAGGCCGTCGAACTGCAACCCAACAATCTGGTCCTGCTCGCCGACACCGAGCACCTGCTCACACTCCGAGCACGCGCCGCGGACCCGCGAACGCTCGATGTCCTGACAAAGCTCCGCGACCTGCTGCCGGATTACCTTGTCGACACCGTGCAGCAACAGTCGCGAGTCAACCTGCGCGACCTGATCGACCAAATGCTAGCCGCCGCCAAGGCTGGCGACTGGCGAACTGTCCAAGTCAGGACCCACGCCCTCGGAAACGTGCTGAAGCCGCAACCGTTGTCCAAAAGTGACCGCAAACTTATTTCGCCGCACCTGCTGGATTTCGTGGTCCATGATTTTCAACCAACCTTCCTCGCCGGACTCGACAAGCCGCCATCCGGCTCCGGAATGCCGATCGAAGTCGGCTGGCGCACGAAGTCGTCACTCGAGGTGACAGGGCTGCACCCGAAAGGCGCACTCCATGACGTGAGGCTGGTGGACTTCGACCTCGACGGCACGCTCGACATGGTGCGACTGGTCGACAAGTCCGTCGAAGTGCTCTCGCGAACCAAGCCCGATGCGTGGGAGACTCGTTTGACGTTGGAATTGCCGGCGGAGGCAACCGGTTTCCTGCTCGTCGATCTCGACGACGACGTGAACGAACTGCCGCCGGGAGCCAAGCGCGACGAAGCGCCCAAGGTCGGCGACCTCGACACGCCGGCGAAAGCCGACGCAGACCTCGATCTGATTGCATTCGGTGCCCACGGCGTGTTCGTTTTCAGAAACGACCTGCAAGCCAACGGCGATCGGCAACTCGTTGCCGTTCCGCAAGTGCAGGGTCTGACCGATCTCCGCGACATCCGCCACGCCCTCGCCGGCGACTTCGATCACGATGGCGATCTGGACGTGATGTTTTCAACGGCCACCGGCATCTCGCTCTGGTCCAACGTCAACAACCTGCAATTCAAAGACATCTCGAATCGCCTCGACGAATCGGTCGCGAACACGCCCGTCAAACAATTCGTGCTGGTCGATTGGGACCGCGACCTCGACTCCGACGTCCTGTTCGTCGCCGAAGCAGACAACCGGATCGGATATTTCGAGAACCTCGGCTCGGCCCAGTTCCGCCGGCGCTGGTTCGATGAGGAACCGCCTGCGGCCAGTGGCTCGCCCGTGTGGCCGAAGCAGGCGGACTGGCTGATGCTGCTGGACGCCGACGCCAACGCGTCGTGGGATTTGCTGCTCGGTACGAAGGACCAGCTCACGCTCTGCCGAACGGCGACGAATTCGCCGGGAAGCGTGCGCTTGATCGAGATCAAATCGGGCGGCAAGCCGCACCAGCCGTTCACCGGAGTCCGTCCGCTCGATTTCGACAACGACGGGCGCCTCGACTTTGTCGGCTGGAATGCCGGAGCGTTTGCGTTCCACCGCGGCACGCCATCCGAATTCGCCATGCAGTCGGCTCAGGAACCAAAGCCGGCCGACGCCGGAGACAGCTTCCGGCTGGTGGCGGCGGACGTCGTGGACATTGACGCCGACGGCGACGAAGACCTCGTCGTCGCCGCTTCGGACCGGCTGTTCATCGTGACGAACGAGGGCGGGAACAAGAACCACTGGCTCGACGTGCGATTGCGGGCGCAGCAGGTCAAGGCGAGCGGTGCGCAGCCGACGGAGAGCGGCCGCGTGAATCACTACGGAATCGGCAGCCTGCTGGAACTGCGCGCGGGGCCGATGTACCGGCCACTGGTCGCCGGCGGGCAGACGACTCATTTCGGCCTCGGTCAGCGCGACGCCGCCGACATCGTCCGCGTCCTGTGGACGAATGGCAACCCGCAGGCGATCATCCAACCCAAGCTCAACCAACTCGTCTACGAAAAACAATCGCCGCTCGGCTCGTGCCCGTTCGTCTACACCTGGGACGGCGAGCGGTTCGCATTTCTGACCGACTGCCTGTGGGGCGCGCCGATCGGACTTCAATTCGGCGAAGGCGTGTTCGCGCCGTCGCGTCCGTGGGAGTATCTGTTCATCCCCGGCGACCGCTTGGCGGCAAAGGACGGTCGCTACCTGATCCAGATCACCGAGGAACTGTGGGAAGCGACGTATCTCGATCACGTGCAACTGATCGCCGTGGACCACCCGGCCGACGTCGAAGTTTTTTCCAACGAGAAAGTCGGTCCGCCCGACCTGGCCGAATTCCGCGTGCACACGGTTCGCCACCGACGCCCCCCCGTCGCCGCGCGCGATCAACGCGGCCGCGATGTCCTCGACCTGATTCGCACCCGCGACGATCGCTTCACCCAAGGCTGGGACCGCAAGCTGCGTCAGGGATTGGTCGAAGATCACTACCTTGAGCTTGATTTCGGTGATATCGCAATCTCTCCCCCCCTTACGAAGGGGGGGCAGGGGGGGTCGCGGCCCGCTGATGCAACTGGTCTCCGGACAGAGCCAGCTCCAACGGACTCGCGACCGCGCGTCACGTTTTTCCTCACCGGCTGGATCATGCCCACCGATTCGTCGATCAACGTCGCGCTGTCGCAGAATCCCGCCGGGCCGCAGCCGACACCGCCGTCGCTCTGGGTGCCGGGCATCGACGGCCAGTGGCGACAGGTCCGCCCATTCATGGGCTTCCCCGGCGGCAAAACGAAAACGATCGCCATCGACCTGACCGGCGTGTTCACAGATTCTCCACCCCTTGCAAAGGGGGGGCGGGGGGGGTCGCGCGATCCCAGCGGTCAAAACCCCTACCGCGTCCGAATCGCCACCAACATGGAGTTCCGCTGGGACGAAGCGTTCTTCACCGTGGACGAAGACCCGGCCGAATTGAAGTTGCATCGCTTGCCGGTCGCGGCGGCGGACGTGCATTTCCGCGGCTTCTCGCGATTTGTCCCGAACTTCACGGGCGGACCGGATACGTACGACTACGAAGCGGTCTCCACCGCGGCCGCGTGGCCGCCGATGGAAGGCCGCTTCACGCGCTACGGCGATGTCACCGAGCTTCTTCGCGACGCGGACGACCGGCAGGTGGTGTTCGGTTCCGGCGACGAAGTCACTTTGAGCTTCAAAGTGCCGGACGAACCGCTGCCGTCCGGTTGGAAACGCGATTTCCTGCTCTACAATGTCGGCTGGGACAAGGACGCCAACCTCAACACCGTCTTCGGTCAGTCGGTCGAACCACTGCCGTTCCGGTCCATGAGCGGCTACCCGTTCCGCGCGGAAGAGAACTTCCCCGACTCACCCGCTCATCGCCGATACCTCGACGATTTCCAAACTCGCGAGCAATCGTGGAGCGGGTTCTGGAAGGCGCTCCGACCGACAATGAAATGACTTGTTGTTTAACCCGGAGCCAACGGCGACGGCGTTTCGTGAGTTGCGAGAGGCCCGCGACGCGCCGTCGCCGTTGGCTCCGGGTTAAACGAGATGTGCCTGGCTCCGACACTTGAGAATCAGAACCTAGACTGAAGAAGGCATCATGCTTCGACGACTGCAAGTGACGTTGGTTTCCCTGTGCGTTCTCGGCGGCGCGGCATCGGCCGACGAGATGCGGTACCCGCTGGCTTTGGCCGCTGTGCCGGATGGGCCGATCTACATCGTGGACCGCGGGCTGCTCCCCACGAACGCGCCGGGAGTCTGGAAGTTCGCCGACGGCAAGCTGTCGTGGTTCTACCAGGGCGAGAAGAAATTCCGCACGCCGCTCAATGCCGCCCGCTGCGCGGCGCTCGACCATCAGGGTCGGCTCCTCGTCGGTGATTCATCGACGCGCGAGGTCTATCGCTTCTCCGAGGACGGCAAGCCGGAGCCGCTCACCAAGGGAGTCAACGCGGGCATTGGAATTCCGATGGCGCTGGCCGTGAACAAAGCCGGCGACATCTTCGTCTGCGATCTGGAAACGCAGTTCATCTACAAGATCCCCGCTGCCGGCGGCGCGGCCGAACGCTTCGCACAGCCCGGGCCGTGCCGCGGGATCGCGATCGACGACCAGGACCGCTTGTGGCTCGTCGTGCATGCAAAGAACCAGATTGTCCGCATCACACCCGACGCCAAGTCCGAGGTCGTGCTCGACAAATGGCCGTTCCAGTTTCCACACCACATCGTGCTGGACAAGGATCTGAACGCGTACGTGGCCGACGGCTACGCCAAGGCTGTGTGGAAAATCGATTCCGCCGGCAAGCCGACCAAATTCGTCGAAGGCCCCCCGCTCGACAACCCGGTCGGCCTCGCGTGGTGGGGCGAGAAGCTCCTGATTGCCGATCCGCGTGCGAACGCCGTGTTCGAGGTCGGCACCGACGGCAAGCTGACGACCATCGTGGCCGGTCCGCCGGAAAAGAAACCCGAGCCACCCGCCAAGTCCGACAAGCCCGCGGCGAAGGACGAGAAGAAAAAGGACGCCAAGAAATCGTAGGATGGACGCCCTCGTCCGTCCTGCGCCTCGACCTGTCCCTGTAAGACGTCCGCCGCTTTTCGAGTAGACGGTCGGGCCAGGGGCCCAACCTACATTCGGCAAAACCAATCGAACAGCACCCGGAACGCCGGACAAAACTCGTCTGGCTCCGCCGCCACGCGACGTTGCACTTCGGCGATCGGCCACTCGACGAGTTCGGCGACTTCGGCGGGATCGATCTTCAGCGGCAAATCACAATCGGCGCGGTACAGGACCGTGTGCTCGAACGACGTCTCCGGCCCGGCCGGAAATTTTTGGAGCCGCACGAGCGGCACGGCAATTCCGAGTTCCTCTCGCAACTCGCGCGGAGCGGCCTCGTCGTAGGTTTCGCCGGCGGACAGGTGGCCGGACGCGGACGACGTGAACTTCAGCGGGTACTCGTCCTTGAATTCGGACCGCTTCTGCAGCAGCAGTTCGCCGCGCGACGTGAACACAAAAATGTGAATCGCCCGGTGCAGCAGTTTTCGAGCATGCACCTGCGACCGCGGCGCCTGGCCGATCACTTCGTCTCGTTCGTTGACGACGTCGAAGATTTCTTCGGGCATGGTTGTGACTCGCTGCGCTGGGAACACTCGACGAGTCTACGAATCTGCGGCCACACGCACAAACGCCGCGATCAACGGATGCGGTCGGTCGGGTGTCGAATCGAACTGTGGCAGGAACAGCGTGGCAACGAAAAACTGGTGGCCGGACAGTTCGACGATCCGCGCCTCGCCCTGTTCGTCTTCGCCGACGATTCGCAAACCCGCAGTTTCCAGCCGGTCGCGAAATGCCGGGTTCAGTCCGAAGTTGCAGTAGTATCGGGCCGCGATCTTGTCGGCTTGCAGGATGCTCGCGACTCGCGATCCCGGCTTGAGCCGCACCGGCATCGTCTTGCCGACCAGCGAACAAGCCAGCGGCGTGACGAACAGCACGGACGCATACGGATCGTACTCGGCGTGCTGGGCATCCGTCAGGCCGAGGACGTCGCGGGCGAATTCGAGCACGGCGTGCTGAAACCCACCGCAGGTTCCGATCAGCGGCCGATCGCGCTCGCGAGCGAAACGGATGGCTCGCAGGGCACCGTTCAAGCTTCGATACGGACTGCCGGGCGCGATCCAGTGACCGTCGAAGCGACTCAGCCGTTGCTCGACGTCGTCGGCGTCGAGCGATTCCGTGGGGAGCCACTCGAACTTGAGTTCGATGCCAGCGTGGTCGGCCGCGTGACGAAGCGACGCCTCGGTTGCTGCGTGCGGGCGAGATACTTCGTCCCGGTCACCGATGACCGCGATGGTGGTTGGCATGATGGGTTCAGACGAACAGACACGCTCGGACGCGGACGGTTCGCATCCGCTACCGGACGGCGGCGTGTACGTTTCTCCAAAATTGTGCGTCGTCGGCCAGGCCGAACTCCTCGGCCAGCTTCGCGAGCCTTTCGTAACGCGGCAACGGATCGACTCGGCAGGTCCACCAGACCTTGGCTGAACATTCGGGGCAGAAGTCGAGCGGACGCGAATCGGTTTCGTCGAGGTGATTCGAGCCGTTGATGCAGCACTCGTACTTCGTGCAGTGCAGCATCCCCAGCATGTGGCCGGTTTCGTGAATCGCGACGCCGACCGTGCGACGCAGGCACTGCCGGTACGCGGCTTCGCTTTCGTCCGGGTCGCCGTAGCGGGCCATCGACCACACGCCGACGCGGCTTTCGAGCGACGCCTGACCGAACACGAAATTCCAGTCGGCTCCGGGCCAGAGGTCGCTCGTGGTCAGACCGAGCAGCGCCGCCGCGTCATCGGGACAGCGGGGCTTGAGCAAGTGGTCGAGGATGTGTGACGTTCGAACCTGTTCGCCGTGGCGGCCTCCCTCGCGCCGAGCCGACTCTGGGATGTCGCCGAAAGGGACAGGATCGAGCATCGTCACTGGCAGGCCGTAGAACGCTTCGAGCATCCGGCCCGCCTGCGCCACGATTTTCTCCTGCGTGGCGGTGAACTCGCCGATCGGTTGGAGATAGAACTTCGGGTACCTATCGACCACGCGGTCGGCTCGCACTTCGAGGAACTCGTCGAACGTCTGGCCCGACCCCGGATGCTTGTCCATCCACTCGCCGGGCTGAGGCGGACGCTTGGGCGTGTGGACGGGTTGGATCTTCGCCATCAACGCACGGATCGATTTCATCTGCGGATCGCGCAGCGCGGCGGCGAAATCTGCGTCCAGTGCTTGGCGGTCGTTCCACTGTCCCAGCGCCCACGTTGCGGCCACGATCATCGCCAATGCCAGTCCCCAGGCAACTTCGCGCCGGTTGAGACTTCGCAGTTTGTGCTGGTGAATGTCGGTGCTCATCGTTCGAACTCGCGGTCACGAGGCGGATCGCACTCGCTTGGCGATCGTTCCGAGATCAACGATCGCGGCCTGGTCGCCCGCCTGGCGGACCAGATCGCAAATCAACTCGATCGTTTTGAACTCGGGGTCAGTGACGTACAGGCACGACGGATGGCCGAGGAAATCAAAGACGGCTTTGTGCTCGATGGCCCACTCGATGCCGGCCCGGATCGCGCGGAGAAACCAGTCGAGTTTCCAGCAGCCGGTGCGGAACGCGCCGATGTCGCTGATCGGGCTCATCGGGATTTCGATCAATCCGTCCGGGTAGGCGAACGGCTGCGCTTTGGCTTGCGCGGCGACGATGCCATCGATCACGGCCGCGGTTGGTTCCTGCATCGGTTCGGTGTTGGGATGCGGCGGGTACAGGCTGCTGACCCAGCCGAAACCCAGCTCGCGCAGCATTGCCCGCACAGTCGGGTGATCGTGCAGGCCGTTCGCGAACCCGCCGGGCGTGCGGAACCCCGCGGGCGAAATGCCCAGCCGCGTCTTCATCGCGGTGTTCGTGATCGCGATGTTCTCGCGAATCGCCTCCGGGACGGAGAGACCGCGCAGCAACCACGGCGAGCGCTTGAACCGAAACTGCAAATCCTCCGGCTTGGTCGCCGTGACGTTGACGTGGTCGTAGGTGTGATTCCCCACCGGATGCCCCGCGAGCACGATTTCCTTGAGCCACTCCACGCTCTCGTGTTCGAGGACCCGCCCCACACAGAAAAAGTGCAGCAACCCTCCCGCCGCCTTCACCCGCCTGGCTGCTTCGACCGCGTAGCTTTTCGTCTCGGCATTGAGGTTCCCCTTTTCGTAGTCCCAATGCGTGGTCTCGAACGTCGGGAAGTTGCGACTCATCTCCAGATCGAGCGTGATCGAAATCAGCGCCTTGTCCGATTCGGCCGCGCGGAGCCCGTGCGAACTCCCCGCAAGCGTCCCCAGCCCGCCGACGCCAGCCGCCGCCGTTCGCAGCCACTCGCGCCGGTTCATCCTCCATCCTCGATCTTCCATCTTCGATCCTCCCATCATTGCCCTTGGCTCTTGGCCCTCAACCCTTCGCCGCTGCCGTCCAGCTTCACCCACGACACCTGCGTCACGAGTTGATTGAGCGCGGCGAATGAAATGGCGGCGTTGACGGCGAATCGCGGCGACGTGTTGGCCGGAAACGTGGCCAGCGACGCGTCGCCGACGAGGAACACGTTGAAATCCTTCGACAGGTTTTCGTAGCCGGCGGTCGTGCGGCAGAAGCACATGTCGGTCGCGTATCCGGTCAGCAGCACGTGGCGCACGCCGTTCGCTTGCAGGAACTTTTTCAGCGGCTCGTAACCTTCGGCATCGTAGATCACGATGTCGTCGGGATTCACGTCCACGTCGGTCGTGACGGGGATCGGCTGCTGCCAGAACCCGGCGTTGTTGAACTTCGGCCCGGCGTCGAGGCCCGGGAACTGCTTGAAGTAGTCGATGACCGGCTTGTCAGATGACAGCGCCAGCGTGGCCGGTAGCGGTTCGCCGCGGTAGTCGAAACCCTTGAGCTTCGCGGTCAATTCGCGAGCCCCCTCGCGCCGCTCGGCGTCGGTCGGCTTGTGACTGAACGAGCGGTACAGCTTCGCCCGAATCGAATCCTTGCCGCCGGGGAGGCTGTACATCACGAACGCCGCCTTGCCGCGCAGCGAATTGATGAACGGGCGCACGATCTCGCGCGTGTGCCGGGCCGCGAGGTGATTCTTCTCCTTCGTGCAGAAGTCGGCGACGCCCGCGGGTTCGGGCGTGTCCCAGCCCTGTCCGTCGTCGATCCCCCACGGATGCACCATGATGACCGCCGTGCGCGACGCCTGCAAATGGTTCGGCATCTCGATGATCCCCCGCGCGTTGTACGAAAACCGCCACGCCCGCACGTGCAGGTCGGCTCCTTCGTCCACCACGATCGGCGGTGCCTCGAAGTGCGCCTGCTCGATGATCGGCTCGAAAAACTCCGGATGATCGGCCAGCAACGGCCGCGGCTTCTCAATCCGCGTCAGGCGATTCTCATACGTCCGTTTGGGAACAACCGCTTCCTGACCCAACACGGCACCGCAAACCGACAGCACCACAACCATCGCCAGCCTCGTTACGAGTTGGTTTCGCATCACAGCCTCCTCTGCGTTGAAAGCAATCTCACTTGACAGGCAAACCAAACGGCACTCGTGGTTTCCGTTTCCAAACCTGACAAATTGAACAGAAGATAACGAAGGGAACGAAGGTTGAATTCCTGCTCGCTTTGGTCTTCGATACCTTCGTTGCCTTCTGTTCATTCTTGTTTCGATCGACCAATGGGCATCCCGGTTCCCGACGCTTGCAGGTAGGCGAACAGGTCGCGCAGTTCTTGTGGCTTGAGTTGCTTGAGTTGATCCTCGGGCATCAGCGACGTGGGCGATTCGCGCAGCACGTCGATCTGTTCGCGTCGGATTGTTGTCCGTTCGTTTTTGGACGACAGCAGCGTGACTTCGGTCGGCGACTGCGCTGCAATCAAGCCGGTGAAGACGCGGCCGTCGGTGGTCGTGATCACGTAGCTCAGGTACTCGGCGCGGACCACGGCGGACGGATCGACCATGCTCGCCAGCAGGTAGTCGCGGTCGGCCCGGTTCGCGTGCGTCAGGTCCGGGCCGATCTTTTCCCCTTCGCCGAAAAGCTGGTGGCACGTCGCACACTGCTTGCGGAACAGCTCGCGGCCGCGCGCCGCATCGCCGGGGCCGGCTCGCAGGTCGTTGTTCATCCGCCGCATCTCGGCGAGTTTTTCTTCCGGAGTCCCGCGCGTGACGTTTCCCCACAGTTTGCGCACAGCCGCGTCGAGCTCTTCGTCCTGATGCAGGGCCACGGTGCGAAGCTGATCGACGGGGACGTCTTTCGCGTCAAACCGTTTCGCAGCGACTTCGGCCAC
>Ga0233424_10000081_pt1 | contig 133606 bp, 110 predicted proteins | sample Watercolumn_Towu_FD_181011 | JGI IMG/M metagenome (GOLD analysis project Ga0233424, IMG submission 181011) | Freshwater microbial communities from Lake Towuti, South Sulawesi, Indonesia - Watercolumn_Towuti2014_125_MG | ecosystem: Environmental > Aquatic > Freshwater > Lake | place...
GCGTGACGTTTCCCCACAGTTTGCGCACAGCCGCGTCGAGCTCTTCGTCCTGATGCAGGGCCACGGTGCGAAGCTGATCGACGGGGACGTCTTTCGCGTCAAACCGTTTCGCAGCGACTTCGGCCACAAACTTCGCGGCCCATTCGCGGCGGATTGCACGGCGAGCATGAGCGAGTTGACTTTGGCCTTCAGGTCGCGTCTGGCTGACTGTTGCTCCTCCTGCAGTTTCTTTTCGCGTTCCTTGGCACGTTCCTGATCGGTGATGACATCCCACGTCACCATTGGTCCAATGTATTCGCCCTTGGCATCGCGTATGGCGGTGACGGTCAGGTCCAGAATCTCATCACCCAATTGAATATGGGCGAGATGTGGGAGGTTATTCGGATCGGACAAGAGCCGACGCTGGGCCTCAGGGTTCTTGTGAAATGTCGATCGACTTGCCAACGACGTCGTCGACGCGACAGGGCAGCAGGTGCTCCAACCGCCTCAGGGCCTGTACCGACGCCGGGTTCAGATACACAATCTTGAAATCCCGGTCGGCCATGATCAGCCGCGTCGATGCGTTCTCGATCATCTGCTTGAGCCGCTGTTGCTCGTTCTGCGCCTTGACGACTTCCCAGTTGATCATCGGTCCGAGGTAATTGCCGTCGGCATCGCGGATGGCGACCACGTTCAGATCAAGAACCTCATCGCCGAGTCGAATTTGAGCCTTGTGCGGAAGGTTTCTCGGGTCGGAGACGATCCGCCGCTGGGCTTCCGGGTTCTTGTGAAACAGGTCGATCGACTTGCCGATCATGTCGTCCACGCCGATGGGCAGGAGATGTTGCAGCTTCCGCAGTGCCTGAACCGACGCCGGATTCATGTACGTGATCCGCAGATCGCGATCGGCCATGATCAACCGGACTGTCGTGTTTTCGACCGCTCGCTCAAACACCCGGGCGTCCATTCGCGACACGCTGCGCGTACCGGTTCGTCCGTTCGACGCGCGACGACTTGCAGACATGGCCATGTTTCAACTCCCGTCGCAGGTTCAAAGAGAATCGTGATCACAAAGGAAAACGGCTCCGTCCGGACAATCGCTCGCTCCGTCCGGTGCATCATCCCGTCTTCGCCTACTCGTGCAGGGCGGACTGGCTGACCTGATCGAGTTTCTGCGGGTCGAGAAGTTCGTCGATCTCCAGAAGAATCATCAGCCGGCCGTTCTGGCGTGCAAACCCGGCGATGTAGTTTGCGCCGTTCGCGGTGACGGTTTCGGGTGCTGGCTGGATGTTCTCTTCGGGAATACGCATCACCTGCGAGACCAGGTCCACCGTGCAGCCCATCGTCCGGTCACGCACGCTGACGACGATCGTTCTGGTCTCGCTGTCGACCGGTTTGGGATCAAGGCCAAACAGTTTTCGAAGGTTGATGATCGGAATGATCGATCCGCGCAGGTTGCTCACGCCCTCCACGTAATCCGGCACCTGCGGCGTCTTCGTGACCTGATCCAGAATGACGATCTCTTGGATTTGCTCGATGCGAAATGCGTACTCCTGCCCGGCAATCTGGAACCCAACAAACTGCGACGTGTTCTTTTTTCGCGACGGCATCGGACACGACATTCAGAGTCTGTTGTGTGGACATGGTGGCTTCCCGCGAGGACACGAAGTAGATTGGTTGACGCTCCGATCTCCTCCTCCATCGACCGCCGACGCGGTTCACGACAAGGAGAACGACGGACAGCCGAAACGAGCCAGAGTCATGTGGCCTAGTTGCATCTATGAACCAGGACGCGCTCTACAAGCAATGTCGCAGCGTTCGTCACACCCCGAACACAGAGTCAAAATAATGATGGCAGTTGATGCCGGTGTGCAAGTCTTCCATTCATAGAAACTGCGAAGAATAGGGCTAAAGCACACAGAAAAGTGTGCGGCCTGAAGAGTGCGGAATTGACGCACTTGTGTGCGGAATGGCTCGTCAGGTCGGTCCAACAGCCACTCGCCGTCACTCGTGACGTTGACTAAACCGGTATTTCTGCGTCTTTGGTGACTGATGACCTATCGCACGGCCATCCGAAATGAATCGTTCGCCTTTGCAGACTTACGAGAAGTCTTCGCCAAGGCGAACGAAGAGAAATCGGGGGACCGGCTGGCGGGAATTGCCGCGTACACCGAGCGCGAGCGGGTGGCGGCCAAGCTCGTGCTGGCTGACGTTACACTCGGAGAAATCGTGGACCGGCCGCTGATTGATCCGGACACCGATGACGTCAGTCGGTTGATCCTCGACACGCTCGACCGCTCTGTGTTCGAAACGATTCGCCGCCAGACGGTCGGCGAGTTCCGCGAGTTCCTGCTGGACGATGCGACGGACGGCGCCGCGCTGCAACGACTCCGCTGGGGCATCACTTCCGAAATTGCCGCGGGCGTGGCCAAGTTGATGAGCAACAAGGATCTGATTCTGGTCGCGTCCAAAATCCGCAACATCACGCGCTGCCGCAACACGCTGGGGGAACCGGGAGTGCTTGGCATCCGCGTCCAGCCGAATCACCCCGCGGACGACGTGGCCGGAATCCTGCTGGCCGCGCTCGACGGGTTGCTCTACGGCTGCGGCGATGCCGTCATCGGCGTCAATCCGGCGACGGAATCGGTCGAGACCGTCGGCCACATCCTGCACGGACTGCAGCGGCTCATCGAAACGCTCGACGTGCCAACGCAGGCGTGCTGTCTGGCGCACATCACGACCCAACTCGCCGCCCTCGATCGCGGCGCTCCGATCGACCTGCTGTTCCAATCCCTCGCCGGCACGCAAGCCGCCAACAACTCCTTCGGCGTCACGCTCCCGCTCCTCCGCGAAGTTCGGGAAAAAATCCTCGACCACCACGCCGCCCGCGGCCTCTGCTCTTCCACACATCACTCACCACTCAGCACTCAGCACTTCCCCCATCAAGTCATGTACTTCGAAACCGGCCAGGGTTCCGCCCTGTCGGCCGAAGCCCATCACGGCGTGGACCAACTCACGCTCGAAGCCCGAACCTACGGCGTGGCGCGGGTGTTCGATCCGTTTCTCGTCAACAGCGTGGTCGGTTTCATCGGCCCCGAGTACCTGTACGACGAACGGCAGATCATCCGAGCCGGGCTGGAAGACCACTTTTGCGGGAAGCTTCTCGGGCTGCCGATGGGCTGCGACGTCTGCTACACCAACCACGCCGCCGCCGATCAGAATTCGGCCGACAACCTGCTGGTGCTCCTCGCCGCCGCCGGATGCAACTATTTCATGGGCGTCCCCTGCGCCGACGACGTGATGCTGAACTACCAATCGACCAGCTACCACGACGCCGCCGGAGTACGCAACCTGTTCGGCCTGAAGCCCGCTCCCGAATTCCTCGCCTGGCTGGAGCGATCGGGCATCTTCCGCGACGGCCATCTGATCGCCCACGACCACGCCGACCGCGGCCGGTTCCTCGCCAGGTTTGACCATGTGCTGGAGGGATCGCAATGAGCGAGCCTGATCGACAAGTGAAGCTGAGCAGCACTGGCGACCGGTGGCCTGCGCTGCGGGCGCGCACGCCGGCACGAATCAGCGTCGGACGCGCCGGTGGCGGGTATCGCACGGCGACGCAGCTCGAACTACGGCGCGATCATGCCGCGGCCCTGGATGCGGTTCACGCGGAGATCGAACTCGACCGGGATTTTGGTTCCGAGTTCGTGTCGGAATGGCGGCTGTTCGAGGTCTCGACGCAGGCGTGCGGCAAGACGGAATACCTCAACCGGCCGGACCTCGGTCGCAAGCTGAGCGATACCGGGCGCGAAGATGTCTCGAGGTTCTGTCCGCGTCAGGCCGACTTGCAGGTTGTCATCGGCGACGGCTTGTCCGCCGCCGCTGTCATCGCACAGGTGCCCTCACTGCTCCCGCTGCTTGCCGACGGTGCTCGCGATCGCGCTTGGAAATTCGGTCAGCCGGTGTTCGTTCGCCACTGTCGAGTCGGCATCCTGAACGATATCGGCGAACTGCTTGACCCCGCCGCTGTCGTACTGCTGATCGGCGAACGACCGGGACTTGCGACGGCGGAATCTCTGTCCGCGTATCTGGCCTACCGTCCGCGAGCCGGCCACACCGATGCGAATCGCAACCTGATCTCGAACGTCCACTCCCGCGGCATCCCCCCCGAAATCGCCTCTCGCCGCGTGCTGGCTCTCGCCGAGCAAATGCTCCGCCAGCAAGCCAGCGGCGTGGCGGTGAAGGAAGACCTGACGCTGGCTCTTACCTCTCCCTCGGCGAGAAGTGGGGCCAATCTGATCGAAGGGGGACGCTGCGACGCGGAGATGCAGGGACACGGCGAGTGACCGAGCGACGGTTTTCTCCGTCTCCCCGCGTTCTCGTCACGGACGCGGACTCGGCAGCCGGTCGTAAAACGCCACGAGCAGAAACGTGGCGATCGGGCCGAGCAGCAACGAAATCAGAAACCACAGCAGCCCACTGCGGTTTTTCGACTGCGCGAATCCCGCTTTGATCAACGCGAGAGTTCCCCAACCGATCGCGTACTGTTGAGCCGGTTCCATGTGCGTCTCCTTGAGAATGAGTGCGTGACATCCGCCGCAACGGTTATTGAACAAAACCGGATCACGCATCGCGGAGAATCTCGACCACTGCGTTGCGGCCGCAGGCGCCCATCACGCCGCCTCCGGGATGCGCCGCGCTGCCGCAAAGGTACAGCCCCGCGATCGGCGTGCGATAGTCGCTCCAACCGGCGACCGGTCGCAGGTTGAACAGTTGGTGCAGCGGCATGGCACCCTGAAAAATGTTGCCGCCGGTCAGGCTAAACGTTCGTTCCAGGTCCAGCGGCGACAGCACCTGCCGGTGCAGGATCGAACCAGGCACGTTCGGCGCATACCGCGAGATCTCGGCGATGCATTGGTCGGCGAACGCATCCTTTACGCCGGGGTCGTCCCAACTGACCTCTCCCCTCTCCCCTTGGGGGAGAGGGGCCGGGGGAGAGGGGTCCGCACTCCGAGCCAGTCGGTACGGTGCATACTGCACGAACAGCGAAAGGATGTGCTGCCCCGGTGGGGCCAGTGTGGAATCGACGGACGTGGGGATCGTCATCTCGACGATCGGCCGCTGCGACGGACGACCGTACTTCGCGTCGTCGTAGGCTCGTTCCAAGTAATCGAGCGAGCATCCGATGTGGATTGTCCCTCGATGCTGCGGGCCGGGTTCGCGATTGCCGGGGCAGCAGGTGAAATCGGGCAGTTCGCTCACCGCCAGATTGATCTTCGCGCTGGCGCTCGAATAATCAATGCGGGCCACTGCCGCGCGGAAATCATCCGGCAGATGTTGCGGTGCGACCAGCCGCTCGAACGTGACGTGCGCATCGGCGGACGACGCGACGGTCCACGAGCGCAGTTCCTCGCCGGACGCCAATCGCACTCCAGCCACGCGGCCGTTCTCGACGAGAATCCGCTCGACCGGCGAATCGCATCGAATCTCGACGCCGAACTCCTCGGCGGACCGCGCCATCGCCTGCGTCAGTGAACCCATGCCTCCCTGAACGTAGCCCCACACGCCGCGCGCACCGCCGGCCATGCCCATCACGTGATGCAGCAAAACGTACGCGGTCCCCGGAGCGGAGATCGGTTGGAACGTGCCGATGACGGCGTCGGTCGCGAGCGTGGCTTTGAGCACGTCCGACTCGAACCAGCGATCGAGGATCGGTCTCGCAGCGCCGGTCAGAATCTCGATCGCTTCGGGCAGGTCGGCTCCGAGCTTTCGCAGTGCGGACCAGAGCGACAGCCCCTGCCGCGCGTCGCGGAATCTTTTTCCCAGCCCGATGCGTCGCCACGTCGCCGGCAACGGAAGCAGGTCCGGCGGCGTGGACATCAAGATCGGTTCGAGGCACTCGGCGATCCGTTCGAGCAGCGCTTCGTACTGCGGGAACGACTCCGCGTCGCGAGCTGAGAATTTTGAAATCTCCCGGCAGTTGAGTTCCTGGTCCGGCCCCAGCAGGAGGTAGCGGCCGTCGTCGAGTGGCGTGAACGAGGACGGATTCCGAGGCAGCACGCGGTAGCCGAACTCAGCCAGCCGAAGGTCCTTCACGATTTCCGGCAGCAGCAGGCTGACGACGTACGACGCCGTGGACACTTTGAAACCCGGCCACGGTTCCTCGGTGACGCACGCTCCGCCGACGATCGGCCTCCGCTCCAGCACCACCACCTTCCACGCCGCCCGCGCAAGGTACCCCGCCGTCACCAGCCCATTGTGCCCTCCGCCGATGATGATGCAGTCGTACATCCGTGTCCCCCGTAGGACAGGCTTTCCAGCCTGACGGCGTTTGGTGTCGGCCCGGAAAGGCCGACCTACGGCCTCACCACTTTAACTGCACCGGGTACTTCGAGAACACCGGGTCCGAGGTCAGCACGACGGCGTTTTCGACGTTGGCCTGCGCGATCAGCAGGCGGTCGAACGGGTCGCGATGGACGGCCGGCAGGCTTTCGACGAACAGGACGTGTTCCATCGTCAGTGGCAGGATTTCGATCCCGTTGGTTTGCTGTTGGAGCACCAGTCGAGCCAGCGGGATGTTCGACGTCAGCTTGCCGAGTTGCCGTTTGACGCCGAGTTCCCACACGCTAACCACGCTCAGCAGCACCTTCGTCGCAGGGTTTTGGAGCAGTTCGAGCACCCCCGCAGGAAGCTGGTCGGGAGCGCTGTCCCAGCGGATGAACGTGTGCGTGTCGAGCAAGACCTTCATGGCGCCCCCGCCCAAAAATCGTCCGCCAGCGGTGCGTCAAAATCCGCTGCCGGCGTGATGGCTCCCGCGTGAAGCCCGGCGATCCGGTGCGACCCCGCCGACATCGGAATCAATTTCGCCCGGATCGTGCCGCCCGAAGTGACGATCACTTCGGTGCCGGAATTTGCCAGCGACACGGCTTCGGCAAACCGCGTGGGCAAATCGCGGACGTCAATTTGAGTGGTGGCCATCGTCGGTTGCTCCTCTCCAGTGCGACAACGGTGGGCCGCCGCTGCGCTGGTCCCACCCTACGCCTCGATACTCATCGCCGTCAGTTCCTGCTCGACCGTGATGCGTCGCCCCTGCTGGTAGGCCAGGTTGCCGAGGTGGCACAGGCCGCTGGACGTCAGTCCGGTTTCCAGGTCGGCGGCGGGGGTGGATCGCGATTTCACGCAGTCGATGAAGTTGCGGAGATGCGGATCGAGCAGCGGGCTTGATCCCGACGCGAGTTGGATCTGGTCGTCTTTCAGACCGTAGACCTTCCAGCCGCCGCGATCGACAATGAGCGTGCCGCGCTCGCCGCAGAAGGCCACGGCCGCGCTCCGGCCTTCCTGACCGTGCAGGCTCCACTGCCGATGTTCCCAGGTGATGACATTCGGGTTGCCGCTTCTTGTCTCGGGAGGGCGAGGCTCCCGCCGAGCCGTTCCGCCAGAACCGGACACCGCCAACCGCGACGGCTCGGCAGGCGCCTCGCCCTTTCGACTTGCGAACTGGAACTGCGCGAACATGGTGTCCGGCGTTTCCTGATCGTCGTCGAAATGCAGCTTTCCGCCGGAGGCCGTCACCGTTTCGGGCCAAGCGACGCCCAAGCCCCACCGGGCCACGTCCAACAGATGCACGCCCCAATGTCCCAGTTCGCCGCTGCCGTAGTCCCAAAACCATTGCCAGTTGTGATGGAACCGGTTCGAGTCGAACTCGCGCGGCGGCGCGGCACCCAGCCACGCAGCGTAATCGACCGCCGGCGGGGCAGGGGAGTCAGTTTTGCGTCCGATCGACTTGCGTTGGTGAACGGTCCACGCTTTCGCGAGCGGGACCAGTCCGAGCTTGCCGCTGCGAACGAATTCCACGGCCGATCGAAAATGCAATCCGCTCCGCTGCACCAACCCCGTCTGCACAACGCGTCCGTGCCGCAGCGCGGCGTTCAGCATCGCGGCTCCTTCGGCCAGCGTGTGCGATGCGGGAGTCTCGATGTACACGTCCTTTCCCGCTTCGCACGCGAGCGTCGTCATGGCGGCGTGGTGGTGATCGGGCGTGGCGATGACAAGCGCGTCGAGCGACGGATCTTCGAGTAGCCGTCGGAAGTCGCGTTCAATTCGAGGCGGACGCCTTTGGGCATCGTCCAGCAGCTTCATCACCGGCGCGAACTGATTTTCGTCCACGTCGCAGATCGCCGCGATATCGACATCTGCCATCGCGGCCAGTTGTCCGACGAGCGTCTTCCCCTGATTCCGCACACCCACGATCGCTACGCGCACACGCTCCGCAGGAGAATCCTGCGCAAGCCCGATCGCTCCAGCAAGACTCACCATTCCCGCGGCCATGCCCGCCGCGTTCGCCGCGCTCGAGCCGAGGAACTCGCGGCGGTTGATGGGGTTGTCGGCGGAAGGCTGGTTGGGTGAAGACATACGAGGCAGGCTGGTGCAGGCTGGTGGAGGGAAGTCGGACGAACCCGATTCACTCAGGTTCAAGGAACAGCTTACCCAACCACCACACGCCGCGGCAACTGGCGGTTCGTGCCAAAGGTGATTCCGGCGGCAAATCCTTGCCGTTGACGAGTTTTCCCGGTTTGACTACTTTCCCGCACCTCTCGCGAGGAATTGAAGCCTGAAGCACCGGCGAAGCATGTCGATCGAGGTTCCTTCGCCGGCGCTTCAGGGTTCGATCCACGCAAACAACTCCCACGGATGGGACTTCAGCATGGCGACACGGACAGTCCAGACGGGCCACGCGCTGCGCGGGCCGCACACGGTGGCGACGGCACCGCCGGTGGATCACGATCTGACGGTGATCGTCCCCGCGTACAACGAAGAACTGCGGCTGCCGCGAACTCTCGTTGGGTTGCGAGACTTCCTCGATGCGTGGGGGATCGACTATCGCGTGCTGGTGGTGAACGACGGCAGCCGCGACGGCACCGCGTCGCTGACCGACCGCTTCGGGGCGAAGTTTTCGACGATCAGTCAGCCGAACGCGGGCAAAGGAGCCGCCGTGCGTAACGGGATGCTGCGAGCGACCGGCCGCGTGATCGCCTTCACCGACGCCGACCTGCCGTACGAACTTTCGTCACTGATCGAAGGCTACGACCTCATCCAGTCGGACCGGTGTGATGTCGTGTTCGGTGCCCGCGACCTCGCCGAATCCACCTGCGTGGCCAAACGGCGGGTGCTGCGAACGATCGCCACTCACGTTTTCCGCGAGGTCGTCCGCAACCTCATTTCGCGCAAGGTGACGGATACGCAATGCGGGCTGAAAATCTTCAGTCGCCGCGCGGCGCAAACGATCTTCGGCCGCACGACGATTGACGGCTTCGCGTTTGATGCCGAGGTCGTGTTCCTCGCGCGCCGGCTGGGATTCCGATTCGACCGCATCCCGGTGACGCTGATCAACGAGCTCAGCTCGACGATTTCGTTGTCGCGACATGCCGTGCCGATGTTGCTCGACGTTTGCCGCGTGCGCTGGCAGGCGTGGCGCGGCGACTACGATCGAACGGCAGTCGGCGACGAAGCCGTGTCGGCTGAGGTGGCCGCTCCCGCGCCAACCCGCAACGCCGCCTGAGGTCCACGATGGTTCATCCTCAGACGAAGGCTACTCCCTCTTCCCCTGGGGGAAAGGGCTGGGGTGAGGGGCGGTGGCACGTCTCGGAGGCCGAGTTGCAAGTCACTTCGAGGGACAATTGGACGGCCCCTCACCCCCGACCCCTCTCCCCAAAGGAGAGAGGGGATAAGTCAGCTCCGCGACTCGTGCTGCATGCGGATGACTTTGGCATGAACGCCGCGGTCACGGCGGGGATTCTCCAGGCGACTGCAAACGGGTTGCTGACGAGCACCTCGTTGCTGGCGAACGCGCCGGCGGCTGAACAGGCGATCGCGGGCTGGAAGCAGTTAGACCGGGATCGAGAAGCCGGTCAGCTTGCGTCGCGCACAGCTCGCGGGCGGCTGGACGACGACGGTTCGCCGTTTGATCTCGGTGTGCATTTGAACCTCACCCAGGGCCGACCACTCACGGGGTCGCGTTACCCGGCGGATTTTCTGGACGAACGCGGGCGGTTCCCGGGGATCGGGCGGCTGTTCTGGGCGTGGAGACGCAGCGCGTGGCGGCATCGCGATGCGGTGTGGAAAGAACTCGCCGCGCAAACGACCTTCGTCGTCGATCACGGTCTGCGCCCAACGCATCTCAACGGTCACCAGTACGTCGAACTGCTGCCGGGCCTGGCCGATCTGATTCTGCGGCTGTGCGACGAGTTCGCGATTCCGGTTGTGCGCGTGGCTCACGAAGAGCGGCTGCTGCAAACCACGCTTCGGAGTGGAATCGGTCAGACGGGCAACTGGCTGCTGGCACTCGTGAAGCGACACTTCGCTCGCAACTTCCGAGTGCAGATGCAACGGGCGCGGCAACCTCACCCCGACACGTTCTTCGGCACATCGCACGCTGGCCGAGTGGACCTGCCGCTGCTGAAAACCTTCCTGACCGGAGACTTCACCGGACGTATCGTCGAAGTCGGGATGCATCCGGGGGCGGCGGCCAACGCGCTCGCGCCCACAGACATCGAGTCGGGTTGGCGCGATCCGCTCGCCGACGCCCGTCCAAACGAGTTGGTCCTGCTGACCTCCGACGCCTTGGCCCGCGATCTCGAAGTGCGACACTGGCGTTTGGGTCGATTGGCGTGGTTGGCGAAATGATCCAGCGCATGGAAAGCAGGTTCCGTTGATGAAGTCCGAACCGACAATCCCGATGCCGCGCCTCGCGACGGCCTTCGAGCCGGCCGCCGTTTCAGCGCGCGATGTCCGTTGGCAGTGGTTGGCACTCGCCACGTGGATTCTGCTTGCCGTCGTGGTGGGGGGCAAGGCGATCATCGCGCCGCGGACACACACCACGTTTCCCGCGTTCGTGGCGGGGACGAATTGTTGGTGGGCGGGACAGAACCCCTACGACACCCGCATCTGCCCTCACGATTTTCGTTACGGGCCGCCGTTCGCCGTGTTGTTCACGCCGTTCGCGCTGCTGCCGCGCTGGCTGGGAGGCAGTTTGTGGGGCCTGTTCAATGTCGGTGTCTTGTTCTGGTCACTGCGAGTCGTCACGCGGCGCGTGTTGCCGCTCAGTTGGACTGCCCGCCGCGAGGCCGTGTTCCTGTTGCTGGTCAGCCTGATCGCGGCGCGCGGCCTGTGGGCCGGCCAGACGAACACTCTGATCATGTCCCTGCTGCTCGGAGCGGCGGCCGCGATTGTCGAACGGCGCTGGTGGCTGGCCGCCACGCTGATGGCCGCGCCGGTGTACATCAAGGTCTGGCCGGTGGCGGCCGCGCTGCTGCTGATCGCCTGCTGGCCGAAACAACTCGTCGGCCGGTTCCTCGTGGCAATGACCGGCATCGGCTGCCTGCCATTCATCGTGAACGGTGGGAGTTGGGTCGCGACGAGCTACGTCCACTGGCAAGCGGCGCTGCTCGGTCCCATGCAAATCCGGCACGACTATCGTGACGTGTGGACGATCTGGGAACAGTTTTACCCGGTGAACCCGAAGGCCTACCTCGCGCTGCAACTCGGTTCGGCGCTGATCGTGTTTGCCGCGTGCCTGTGGGTCCGCCGTCGATCCGGCTCCGTGCAACACACGCTGACCGTGGTGCTGGGGCTGTGGGCGTCGTGGCAACTTTTGCTCGGACCGGGAACCGAACGAAACACGATTTCGTTGATTGCCCCGCTCACAAGTTGGGGCCTGATGGCCGCGCACACCGAACGTCGCCGCTGGGGCTGGATGCTGGCTGCATTCACACTCGTCACCACGTTTACGTTCGGCCTGTTCGAGCGGTCGGTGCAAAACCGTTTCCCGGCGATCGTGACCGCGCTACCATTCGGAGTGCTTGCGTACATGACGTGGCTGCTGTCGTACGGTTGGGATTGCTGCCGGCAAGCCGTGCTCCAGGAAGTCTCGCTGCGACTCGTCGTGAACGACGCAGGATCTGACGATTCATCGTTGCCTCTGACAGACGCGGCCGAATCTCGCCCGCTCCGCAAGGCGGCGTGACTGCGATCGTCCGCGAACCAATCTCAGCATCGGATCTGAACCGCCGCGGACGCAGAGATCGCGGAGGCAGCTTCTCTGCGTCCTCTGCGACCTCGGCGGTTAAGAATCTGGGGTGGGCCGCACGCAACCGTGCTCATTTCAGCCGGTACACGGCGAACGTGTCGTTCGTGAAGACCGGCGTGAGCTGGATCGCGAGCAGCTTGTGCGCGATCAGGAAGTCGGCGTGCGTGGCGACCTGCAACTCGGCGAGTTCGGCCTGGGAATAGCCGTCGTCCCAGCGATCGACTCGCCATTGCTCCCAAAAATCCATGCGCCGTTTCCATTCGATGATCCCCGCTGCATCCTGCGGACAATCCTTGAAGCAGACGAATTCGGAGCGCTGCGCATGCCACTTGAACGCCCAACTGTAACTGGGCGTGACGACGAGCACATCCCGCGGCGTGTTGCCACGAATCCAGCCACAGGCGCCGACCCAGTCGGACCAGAACTTGTCGGTCAGCTTGTCGTTCCGAGTGGGGTTCGCTTCGGCAGCCAATGCCAGCGACATGACGAAGGCCACTCCCCAGGTGAGCCAGGTGGTCATTAACGACGCGCGACGCGACGCCGGGTACCGCGTTGCCGCGAGCAAACTGTCGAAGCCGTTCGTGACCAGCACCACCATCGCCATCGGCAGAAGCACATCGGCCAGACGGAACGGATAGAACTTCATGACCCAGGGGATCGGTCGCAGCGTGCCGAACAGCACGCCGCACGCTGCGAAGACAACACTCATCGCGACAGTCCAGTGAAACAAGCGGTCGCGACGAATCGCCTCCGGCGCGATGCGGCGTCGCACGGCAAGCCATACGAGCCACGCAGCCAGCAACACACCGTACATCGCGTAGGCCGAGGAGGGGAACAGCCGTGGATTCAGATGGTGGCCCAACCGCTCGAACACCTGAATCGCGTCCGCCGCGCCTGTTCCCTCGTTTCCGTTGAAGAGTATCATCACTGCCGGCACCAACCCCGGCAGCGAGCACACACCCAGGATCATTCCGGCGATCACCCAGTCTGGCCACACTGGTTCGTCGCGACGTTCCGCACAGCGGGCGACGATGTACGCGGAAGCGAGCGACAGCAGCCCCCACCCACCAACGACCGGGTGAAAACTAATCGCCGCTCCAAGACAGGCCGCGGCGAGCAGGGGGCGGGGGCGTGTCCGCTGCATCGCTTCAATGGCCAGCCAGACGAACGCGTACGCGAAGCATTTCGCTTCCACGCCACCGATCACCCACTCGCCGGAAAAGTTTCCGATCGCCTGGAGAAGCAAAAACAGCCACGCGGACCAGACCGCGCCGCGCGGCGACCCCGTGAGATAGGTCGTCAGTCGCGTCCAGCCGACAGCCAAGAGCAGCCAGGCGGCGATGCGGCCGATCCAAGCCGTCTGTTCGAACGAGAGAAACCGAGTCAGACCGCCGATCGTCGCGAAGAACACCGCATGGGCGTCGGTCGATGCCAGAAAGAAATCGCGATGGCACCACGTTGGGTCCCAGAAGTGCCGCGCCTTGCACAGGTAGTGCGGTTCGTTGACGCCAGGGATTGGCGCTCGGATGGTGGCGAACGCCGCGAAGCTGGCGAACACGACCATGCAAGCGGCCCAGGGAGTCGGGTCGCACTGGCCACGGGACACGCGAGAAGCCGGACACGAAACGTCGTCCGACCTCGCTTGCGCAAGATCGACCACGATGCTCAATCTCCCACGGTTGTCGGCAGGTTCTTCGCGACTGCGGTGGCTCGGTCGCCGATGATTGTGTCCGGTCGCAGGCCCGATGAAAACAGCGGCCGACAAAAAAGCCCCACGCGAGCGCTGCGAGGGGCCGTGCAGAACGAGATGACTTCAACCGGGCGCGCGATCGTCAGCCCTTCCGCTTCCGGGCGGATTTGGCCGCCTTCACCGAACCGGCTTTCTTTTTTGCCGCGGTCGCGGACGACTTGGACTTGGACGACTTCTTGCTGAACACCTTGTCCCAGTTCTTCCAGAACTCGGGAGTTGTCCCCGTGCGGACAATTGGACCACTCATGGTTGCATTGCTCCTTGGATCAAATCGAGAACCGATGCGCCGTGTGATTTCGAGCGAGATTGTTTCGGCCCGCCCGGCGGTTTGTCAAGCCGCGGCGTGGCCACTCCGATTGCGAGAGGACAGTGGATGCGGATAGACTCGCTGCGGCTCAGCTCAGTCGTCCGCGCTGGAAGGAAACCCGAATCGTAAGCGAGTGTCCGGAATCCAGCGTGCGAATGATCTCGCTGACCCGTCGGGTGTCATTTGAAACAGCCCCTTGGTGACCACGAACTCTCTCCCCCATGTCCCTTTTCGACCCCGACGACCCGCTTCGCTTCCGCCAGCTCTGGCAGGCAGTCGAAATCGCACGGTCGGTTCCGTACTCGTTGTTCACGTTTGGCGAATCAGAACTGCCGTACTATCTCGTCTGTTCGGCCCGGCCACCAAAGGCCACGGTGAGCGTGCGCAAGGGAGAGGTGAAGATCACGCGGCCGTTGATCATCACCCCGGAAAACGCCGGCCCGGTGTTTGAGAACTTTTTCGAGTCGGATGACCACGACAGCGAATCGATGGTCGAGTTCCTGCTGGCACGGACAGCGGCCTTCAGGTACCTGAAACTCGAAAACAATTCTGGTGCGGAACGAATTGTGACCGACAGCGTCGAAGAAGCGGTCTCCAAACTCAACCGGCAACTCGACCAACAGGACGAAGACCGCGTGGCCATCCTCACCGCCCCCGCCGGCTTGGGCGGCGTGGCCGTGCTGCGCTACGCGGCTGAACGAATCATGCAGAGCGCACCGGACAACCTGAACGAACTCCGCGTGCGCGGCTTCCTGCCGTGAGTCACGACACATTCTCAGCGGCTGGAGCCGGCGCTGGTCCGGTCGCGACAACCTCCGCGTTCCTCTTCGAGCCCGGCCACCAGCGCGGCGATGTGACGCAGAAGACGATCACGAGTCCGTAGAAGATCCAGGACACATAGTGATGTTTGTTGTCCTCGACGGCTTGCCACTGCTCCGCGGGCCACTTGTGCTGGAACCACGGTTCCGCCCGAATCCGCCAGCTTTCGGGCACCCAACCGGGCACGTCCTGCCGTCGGGTTGATTCGTAGAGTTCGTCGATCACCGCTTTGTTTGCGGTCAGCGATGCCAAGGCGTCGCGCTGCTCGGAGGACATCTGACCAATGAAAATCAACGTGCCGAGCTTCCCCGCCGCTGAGCCGGTTTCGAACCGCGCCACGCCGTTCAACACTTCAGGTAGCGGCCGGTCCGTGTCGAAATCGGGCAGCGGCACGTGCGAGACCGCGTACTCTTCCCAGTGCCGGTCGAGGCTGATGTGATGATTCCGCACAAAGTAGCTGGCCAGTTCGCGGTCGCCGAGGATCATTTCGCCCGCGGTGAACGCCAGGATGGCGGCTCCCACCGTGACGATCCAGTGGTAGTGATTCATCAACCGGGCGATCAACGCGCTGCACGTCATGATGATCCCGATCGAAACCAGCAGCCCCATCAGCAGCATCTTCCAATTGCCGTGGCTGGCGCCGGCGACGGCCAGCATGTTGTCGAGGCTCATCACGAAGTCGGCCATGAAGATCAGCCGGATCGCGGCCAGCGTGCTCTGGTCCGCGTTGTCTGGCGTGACGACTTCCTCTTGCTCGTCGCGCAGGATTTTGCACGCGATCCAGACCAGCACGAGGCCCCCCATGAATCGCAGGCCGGGGACCATCAGCAGAAACGCCATGATCATCGTGAACACGATTCGCAGGACGATCGCAATCCCGCCCCCCCACATGATCGCCCGCTGCCGCTGGTACGCCGGAAGCTTGTGCGCGGCCAGTGCAATCACCACCGCGTTGTCGCCCGACAACACGATGTCGATCAGAATGATCTGGAGGATCGGCAGCAAAAACGCCAACGTCATGATCGACAGCAACTCCTGGGACGCATCAGAAATCCGGGGACGTAGAATAGCGTCCCGGCGCGCCGACGGGCAAGCCGTGGGTGGCGCTTCGACGGCGTCGAGTCTGGCAACTTCGTGCTCGCGGAAGTAGATTGCCCAACGTCGAATCCAAGCCCAGCCGTTTTCGCCAGGAGGTTGCCATGTCGCGTCATCGCCGTTCGCTTCAAATCGCGTTCGCCGTGGTAGCCGTTGTCGGCGTGTGGAGGATGTCGTCGCGAAGTGCCGCTGCCGATACGACGCTTCCGCGCCGGAACCGCAACTTCACGCCCGACCCCGCGACCGTCGAACGGTTTGGCCCGGCGTGGCGTTACCCACAGGATGGTTGGATCGTCCTGCACATCGAAGGATCGCCGTACGAACGCGGCTACCAGCACGGTCGGCTGCTGGCGCGAGAGATCGCGGACTACATCCAGTCGATGGCTGAAATCCGCAGCCACGAGGCTCCAGCGAAGGCTTGGAAGGACGTGCGGCTGTTCGTGAACGCGCTATTCCTGAGACGTTTCCATCAGGAATACCTCGAAGAAATGAAGGGCATGGCCGACGGCGCGGCGTCGGCGGGGGCGAAGTTCGATGACCGGCGGATCGACCTCCTCGACATCGTGGTCATCAATTCCGATGTCGAGCTCGGCTTCCTCGAATCCGCCCTCGATGCGACCGCGAACGGCCTCGACCGGATCAAGTTCAACGAACCGCGGTACTCGCAACCGAAAGCGCCGGCGAAGCACCGCTGCAGCGCGTTCGTCGCGACCGCTCCCGCCACCGTTGGCGGCCAGATCGTCGCCGGGCACATCACGATGACCAGCCTCGCCTACACGCGGCACCTCAACATCTGGCTCGACGTGCAGCCCGCCGACGGGCACCGGATCGTCATGCAAACGTTTCCCGCCGGCATCCAGAGCGGCCTGGACTGGTACATCAACAGCGGCGGGCTGATCGTTTCCGAGACGACGATCGACCAGACCAAGTTCAACCCGCAAGGCGAAATGCTCGCCTCCCGCATTCGCCGCGCGCTGCAGTACGCCGATTCGATCGACCGCGTCGTGGACATCCTCTCGAAATCCAACAACGGTCTGTATACGAACGAATGGCTGATCGGAGACATCAAGACGGGCGAGATCGCGATGTTCGAACTCGGCACCGACAAGACGCGGCTGTGGCGCAGCAGTCGCGATGAGTGGCTCGGTGGCACCAAGGGTTTCTACTGGGGTTGCAACAACGGCCGCGACCTCGAAATCTTCAAGGAAACCGTCCCCGACCTCGGCGGCAAGCCGGCCAATCTCGTGATCTACCCGCGCAGCCGCGACAAGGCGTGGCTCAAGCTGTTCGACAAGCATCGTGGAAAAATCGACGAGGCGTTCGGGTTCGAGGCGTACGCGACCACGCCGCTCGCCGCGTTTCCGTCGTGCGATGCCAAGTTCACCACGTCGGCACTCGCGAAGAATCTGCAATCGTGGGGCCTGTTCGGTCCGCCGCTGGGGCACACCTGGACGCCATCGAAATCCGATCGCGAGGACTATCCGAACATCCGGCCGCTTGTCGGCCACGACTGGACGCTACTGGACAGCCAGCCGCCGCCGAAGCTGGACGCGTCGCTCGCTCTTGCCGACCGCGAACCGTTTCCCGACGAGGACGAGGACGAACTCGATGTGAAGTTCGACGAGAAGCACCCGTTCGCCTGGCGCGGCACGCTGCTGCCGAAAGCCGATGCCGAAACGTGGCTGGCCGCCGCGTTCGCCGAGTACGAGCATGTCGTTGCGTACGACAAGGCGCTCAAGCGTTCGCTGGCGGATGAGGACGACGACGAGAAAAACGCGAAGCGCCGCCATGCCCGCGATGCTGCGGACCTCGCGTTGTTTCAGCACGAGTCGCGGTGGTTGACCGCAGTCCGTCGCGTCGGTCGAGACATCCCGCTCGTCGAAACGAAATCGGAACCGCTCGACAACGGTTGGTATCACATCGCGGCAGGCAAGGGGGTTCTGCTGTTGGCGGCACTGCGGTCGCAGGTCGGGGCGGACAAGTTCGATCGGCTGATGGACGACTTCGGGCAGTCACATGCCGCGCAGAGCGTGACCACGGCGGATTTCCGACAGCACCTCGAACGATCGGCCGGGACGCCGGCAGCAACGACGCTCGACAAGTGGCTCAACGGCAACGTGGCCGCCGATTTCGCGGGCCGCAACGCGTGGCACATCTTCTCCTTCGAGGCCGATCCGGAACGAACGCTGATCGTCTACGGCACCGAGCGCGACGTCACGCCGCATCGCGAAGCGGCCGAACGACTCGCAGGTGAAGTCGCCCGCCGGTTCAGCAACATCCGGCCGCCAATCAAGCGCGACACTGACGTCACCAACGACGACCTGAAATCAAATCACCTGCTGCTCGTCGGCCGACCGATCGCCAATCGCGTGACGGCTCGCAGCGTGGAACGGCTTCCCGCGAAGTTCGGTTTGCACTCGTTCGCAGTTCGCGGCGAAACGTTTGCGCACCACGAGTCGTCGATCGTCGTCGCGGGGGACAACCCGCACAACCCGCGGTACTCCGTCGTTCTCTTCGCGGGGCTCGACGCGGAATCGACGTGGTACTGCGTGCAGAATCTGCCCAACGACGAAGATCCGAATCCACAGGTGATCGTCAAACCGGCCGGCCGGGCCGCGCGGCACTTCCGCGTTGTCGTCGCGACGAAGGAGAACATCGCAGCGGGAAGGTAGTCCGACCTCGCGATTCGTGTCTTCAGATTTTTTCAGATTTTCGATCATCGCATCAAGATCGGTCTATTCACTCCGCCGATACAACATTAGATTGCGAGCACGACCCCAGTCGGTCTGGACCAAAACAGTTCCACTGTTGAGGAGGACGCGACAAACGATGATCGGACATGACGTTCGGTCGTCACGCAAATCATGGCGTGACGACTCCCCCCCGGTTTCGAAACGGATTTCCCCGCCCACACACAACCCTCCGTTGTCGGCTTGTCAGCAGCCGCTGGCTCGCTTGCTCGTGCATGGCACGACATTGCTCCTGCTGCTTGTGCCGCAGACCGTTCGCGGCCAGGCCGACGTCGGAGCGAAGATTCCAGAGCCGGCAAAGGCCCTCCAAGGCAGTTTGGTGATCTGCGGTGGGGCGGCTCTTCCACCTGAAGTGATTCAACGATTTGTCGATCTGGCTGGTGGACCGGCAGCGCGGCTGGTGGTGATTCCGACGGCGACTGGCCTCGCCGAGATCCCGGATGAGCTGGAACCTCGCATAGCCATCTGGAGACAGCAGCAAGTCAAAGAGCTCACGTTTTTGCACACGCGTTCGCCGGATATCGCGAACGAACCGGAGTTCTGCGAGCCGCTGGCAAGGGCGACCGGCGTGTGGTTTGTCGGTGGCGTGCAGTCTCGAATCACCGATGCCTATCTCGGCACGCTTGCCGAACAAGAATTCCACGGGATCCTGCGGCGCGGCGGCGTCATTGGCGGCACGTCCGCCGGGGCCGCGGTCATGACTCAGGTGATGATTCGACGTGGCCTTCCCAATGGCGTCGATATCGGCAAGGGGTTTGGGTTCTTTCCAAACGCCGTGATCGACCAGCATTTTTTGAAACGCAACCGCCAGGCGCGGCTGCTGAGCGTTCTGAACGACCATCCGGGCTGCTTCGGATTGGGCATCGATGAAGAAACGGCCGTCGTGGCTCAGGACCAGAAACTCTCGGTTATCGGCAACTCGCAGGCGGTCGTTTGCTTCCCGTCGATCGGCGAGGAACCGGCGGAGTTGGTGTCGCTCAAGTCGGGTGACGAAACAGATTTCACCACGATCAGCGAACGAGCCGTTGCCCGCGCCAAGAACTCGGCCACGCTGATCGCGGAGAAACAGCGATCGACGTCATCGTCTGCGGACGCTCGCACGGAGAGCAGCACCGAATCCGCGACCGCCGCCGCGATGAAATGAGCCACGTCAGAAATCCGAAGACTTCGGACTTCGCTATTCCGTATCGAGCACGATGCGGACTTTGCCGTCGGACAGGATACACGCGCGGTACATGCCGTCGGTGTTGCTCGACGAGCAGTACTGCCCTTTCGGGCTGAGCACAATCACGCCTCCTTCGCCGCCGGCCGGCTTGAGGCGTCCGAGAAGCACCTCGTCCGCGGCCTGAGGCAACGCGGTGCCGCGGTACTTCGCCCGCACGACAATGTCATGTGCGACGGCGAACCGGATGAAGTATTCGCCATGGCCGGTGGCTGAAACGGCTCCACCTTCATTGTCCGCGTAAGTTCCCGCGCCGATGATCGGCGAATCACCGACGCGGCCGGACATCTTCCAACTTGTCCCGCCCGTCGAGGTGCCGGCCGCCAGGTTGCCATGCTTGTCACGAGCCACTGCGCCAACCGTGCCCCATTCGGTTCGATGCAGGGGCCGCGGACGATCGACATCGCTCGCTGCGCCGGATTTCTTCTGCTCTTCGCGGATGCGTTCCTGCAGTTTCTTCCATTGCCGCTCGGTCCAGAAGTACGACGGATCAACGATTTCCAGCCCTTCCCGCGTGGCGACCAGTTCCGCGCCACGACCGACGAACAACACGTGTGGCGTCCGTTCCATCACGACGCGCGCCGCAGAGATTGGATTCTTGATGATCGTGACTCCGGCCACCGCTCCCGCTCGCAGAGATTTGCCTTCCATCATGGAAGCGTCCATTTCGTTTTTTCCATCACGGGTGAAGACGGCTCCCTTGCCGGCATTGAACAACGGTGAATCCTCCAGCACGCGGATGGCCGCTTCGACGCCGTCCAGCGACGTGCCGTCCGGCTTGTTCATCGCGTCGCGTCCTGCCCGCAGTGCCTGCTCGAAAGTGGATCGATATGCCTTTTCTTCATCGGGCTTCAATTCCTTCCGCCCCGGCCCAAACCCGCCATGCACGCCGAGCACCACGTCCTCGACAATCGGTTCGGCCGCCGATAAGCAGCCCGCCGCGATCCCCCACCAAGCCATTGCCGCCACAAGAATTGATCTCACGATGCGCTCCTTTCGATTTGACCGTTGCGGTGACTCGAGTTGCGAAGTCATTTCAACAACGCTGGAGACGGGATGCAAATGAGTGAAGAGGCGAGACTCCCCCAGAGTGGCGATCATCAGACACTTTTGCCGCGTGGCGCAACCACAGGAATCAGCCAAACTTGCCACGAATCATGCTCAGGACGGTTGTCGACTGAGCCCTAACAGATAGGATTCTTTTGAAGCCACTGTGTGGGACCAACAAGTGCTTGCACAATCCCGGTGGCGTGGAGCCTTCGCATTTCCGGTTCGTGCTGATGACCCGTGAGGAGCCTTGTGAAGGAGGAAACGATTATGTCACGTGTCAAATGGAGCTTGGTTGGTTGCGCGTTAGCGAGTGCCTGTTTGATGTTCGGGCCGAAGCACGCGCGGGCGGGTGATGACACGCTGGTCCTCCGACCGGCGATCTACCGCAACTCTGATTCGGGAAGCACGGCCGCAACGACTCAGATGGTGCACTGGCGCGGCGGTGGATTCAACATCGGAATCTACAGTGGTCCAAGATGGAGTTGCGGCGGGTATGGTGGCTACTATGGCGGATACCGCCCTTACTACGGAGGCTACTACGGTGGCGGCTGGGGTTATCCGGGCAGTTACTACTACCCGAGCTATGGTTACTATTCGTATCCCAGCTACGGATATTATGGTGGCGGATACCACGGTTGTTACTGATCGAAAACTCGATCGATTCGGTCGATCGTCTGCTCGCTGCACCTGCACCCGGGGGTGTCGCGTATTTGGAGCGAAAAGGAGGGCGGCGTATTTGTCCCTCTGCGTGACCTGAATTCTCGACACCCGTTTTCTATTGGGCGTCAATCTCCGGTGCCGGTTTGCGTGTTCATAAAGTGTTCGATATCGTGCGACGTGACAGCCTAAATCCCAAGCGCTCTCCCCTTAACGATTCAAGGAGCTGACGCCCATGTATCATCGACCGACGGGACTCAGCAGTTTTCTGGTGGTCTGCTTCGGATTGATGCTGAATACACTGGGCGCGGACGACACGCAAAAAAACAGTCCAAAGCCAATTCGCGCCTTGCTGATCACGGGCGGGTGCTGCCACGACTACGGCAAACAGAAGGACATCCTGAAGCACGGAATCGAGTCGCGGGTACTCGTCGAATTCACACAGGTCCACACTGATGACCGCAGCACGAAGGCCCGGTTCGAAATGTATGCCAGCCCCGACTGGGCGAAGGGGTACGATGTCGTCATTCACGACGAGTGCACGTCGGACGTGAAGGAAATTCCGTACGTTCAGAACATCCTGAACGCACACAAAGCGGGCATCCCGGCCGTGAACCTGCACTGCGCGATGCACAGCTACCGCGTTGGCACCGACGACTGGTTCAAGTTTGTCGGCATTCAATCGGCAGCGCATGGTCCGCAGAAGCCAATCGAAGTCACGTTTGTGGACCGAGACCATCCCGTGTCGAAGGGGCTCGAAAACTGGATCACGGTCAACGAGGAGCTGTACAACAACCTCAAACTGTTTGACACCGCAAAGCCGCTCGCCCGCGGCAAGCAGGACACGGGCAAGGTCGTCGACGACTATGTCGTCGCCTGGGTCAACCAGTATGGCAGCACGCGAGTGTTCAGCACGACGCTCGGCCACAACACCGAAACCGTTGCCGACCCGCGATACCTCGACTTGGTGACGCGCGGCCTGCTGTGGGCCTGCGACAAGCAGACGCCGGAGTTCCAGCGACCGTTCAAGCCGGCGAAGTGATCACACTGTCGACATTGTCACTTCAGGTGTTCGCGCAGGAACATCGCGACGGCGGCTGACTGGTAGTCACGATTGGCTTTCTTCGCGAAGCCGTGTCCTTCGTTGTCGGCGTACACTGTCCACACGGTCCGGCCGTTGGCTCGCACCTTGGCGGCGATCTGCTCGGCTTCTGAGAACGGCACGCGAGGGTCGTTTTTGCCGTGGATCACCATCAGCGCGGAACGAATCTTGTCGGCGTTGTTGGCAGGGCTGATCTTTTCGAACACGGCCAGCATCTTTGGGTCGCGTTCGTCACCGTACTCAGCACGGCGAAGGTCCTGCCGGTATGCGCTCGTGTTTTTCAGGAACGTGTTGAAGTTGGCGATGCCGACAACGTCGATCGTCGCCTTGATCCGCTCTCCAAAATTCGTGGCCGACGCGAGCACCATGTATCCACCGTACGAGCCACCGAGTACTGCCACGCGGCTGGCGTCGAGGTCCGGTTGCTTCGCGATCCAATCCAGCAGTCCGCCGATGTCGCGCACGCTGTCCTCTCGCTTTTCGGCGTTGTCCAGTTGCAGGTACGTCTTGCCGTAGCCCGCCGAACCCCGCACGTTCGGATAGACCACGGCGATGCCGAGTTCGTTCACGTAGAACTGATCCGTGCCGACGAACATCGGTCGCGACTGGGCTTCGGGGCCGCCGTGAATGTTGATCAGCACGGCCACGCGATGCGACGGGGAGGCATTGCACGGCTTGTAGATGTACGCCGGGATTTCGCGATCGTCGAACGAGCGGAATCGAAACCGCTTAGGCGTCACGAACGTCTCCGGGGTCAGCCCGCCGACCTCGCTGAACGTCCACCGTGTCAGTTCGCCGTTCGCGATCGCCAGCGAATACGCATCGCCCGGCGCATCGGCGCGAGCCAGCGAAAAGCCAAGCTGGCTGCCGTCGGTTGAAAACTCGAGACCGCTCACGATTCCCAGCGGTACGTTCAGGCGACGCGGTTTGCTGCCGGGCTGAGGTTTGAGCAGATACAGAGCACTCGCCCCGTCCTCGTTCGCCGTGAACGCGATCGTCCCGCTCCGCTTGTCCACCGTGATGTCTCCCACATCCCACTTGATCTCGTCGGCCAGCCATTGGAATTCGCTCGTCGCCACGTCCAATCGGGCAAGCTGCTGGAATTCGCCGCGCAGGTCGGTCGCGACGAAGGCGGCACGGTCGTCATGGGCAAACGCGAGCGATCCGAACGACGCCTTGCCATCCAGAATCGGGAACGCCCGCTTCTGCCCCGACGCCACATCCAGCAGCGCCGGGTACGTCTCGTTGATCGACACGTAGCGATTAAGGAGCAGCAACTTCCCGTTGTGCGACCAGTCGGGCGCGGTCCAGAATTCGTTGGTGGTTTCGAGCAGCAGCTTGAGCGATCCCGGCCTGCGCGGGTCGGCGACGTACAGATCAGTGTCGCGTCCATTGCGACCGTTGTGGCCGATGATCATCCGCGAACCGTCCTTGCTCACGGCTTCCAGCAGATTCCGAGACTTGCCGTCGGTCAGCAGCGTGGCCCGGCCGGTCTGGCGATCGAGCAACAGCACCTGCGTGTTCTCGTTGCCTCCCTGACTCATCGTGATCAGGATCGACCCGTCTTTCGCCGCGGGAATGAAACTGCCGTCCACCGGCTCGCGGAAGAACGTGATCTGCTCGCGGCGTCCGCTGGGATCGTACACGCGATGCAGTTGCACCGTGTCGCCGAATCGCGTGGAGATCAGCATCCCCTTGCCGTCCGGAGACCACCCGCGAAACGTCGCCGACCGCGTATTCTGATACTGCGTAAGCCGCTCGATCAGTTCCGGCGGCACGACTGGCACGTTTTCGGTCGTGATCGCCGGCGGACAAAACGGATCGCGATCCGCGGCGGATGTCGACCCCGCACCGTTCCACATCACCCAGCCAGCGCACAGCGCAGTCAACGCAGCAACACGTTTCATGGCGATCTCTCCGATAGGCCCCACCAGAACAGCGGTCGGTTGATTTGCAAAGATACTACCGAGTCCCAACAATGCTGTCATTCGAGGCGACGACTCGGCGTAGCGACCGACAACCAGCTTCCGACGATTCGCGACTCCGGAAGGCGTTTCTCTGGACGCTGGCGTGTCGGGGTATGAGAGTGCGAGCGTGACGGAGTTGCTCCCCGTCACCCTCACACTCTGGCACCTCGCCTCAGTACAACAAACCTTGCGATACAGAAACGAGGACAACAGCAAATGGCAGGTCAACCTTCAAAACCACTCGTCGGCATCATGATGGGAAGCAAGTCCGATTGGGAAACGATGCAGCACGCGCACGCGATGCTCGACAAGTTTGGCGTGCCGCACGAGTGCCGCGTGCTCTCGGCCCATCGAACTCCGAATGAGACAACCGAATACACCACGTCGGCCGCGGGGCGTGGAATCGAAGTCCTGATTGCCGCCGCCGGTGGTGCCGCTCACCTCGCGGGCGTCGTCGCCGCGCAGACGTTGCTGCCGGTGCTCGGCGTGCCGATGCAGAGCCCAGCGCTGCAGGGCCTCGACTCCTTGCTGTCGATGGTACAGATGCCGGCCGGCATCCCGGTGGCGACGCTGGCGATCGGCAAGCCGGGCGCGATCAACGCCGCGCTGCAGGCCGTCCGGCAGCTTGCCGTCACGCGGCCGGAGTTGCGTGAAAAACTGAAAGCCTACCTCGCCGAACAGGCCGCCAACGTCCTCAAGGAGACGCTCCCGTGAAGTTCTCTGTAGCCGCCGGCTTGGTGCCGGCGATTTGGATTGATCGATGCCCGGCCACGAGGGCCGGGGCTACACTGCTGGCACTACTGCTCGCGGCGACTGGCGTCTTCGCGGACGAACCCGAACCGAAATCGCCGCGCTTCGATCCGACCAACCGCTACGAACCGCAGGAGATTCACGGCTGGACCGTGCTCGTCAATCGCACGCTCTCCGACGACCATCCCGATCTGTGCGACGAGACGCTGGGGTTGCTGCGGTTTCAGCTTTACCAGATCACGCGCGTGGTGCCGAAACCGGCCGTCGAAAAACTGCGGAAGATCAAGGTCTGGGTCGAGTATCGCGAGTCGCATCATCCGTGCATGTGCTACCACCCCGACCCGCGCTGGCTGCGAAGTCACGACATGAATCCTGAAAAGGCACGCGGGATCGAAATCGCCAACGCGAAGAATTTTCTAACCTGGACGATCGCCCAGCCGTGGATGGTCCTGCACGAACTGGCGCACGGCTACCACCACCAGTTCCTCGACAATGGTTACGACAACGCGGACGTGCTCGAAAAGTTCCGCGCGGCAAAGGATGCCAAGTCGTACGAATCCGTCCTCCGAATCCAGGGCCGCCGCGAACGGCATTACGCGCTGACCAACCAGATGGAATACTTCGCCGAAGCCACTGAAGCCTACTTTGGCACGAACGATTTCTATCCTTTCGTCCGCTCCGAACTCCGTGAGCACGACCCGGAATTCGAGAAGCTGCTGGGGCAGTTATGGAGCGGGAAGAGTGAAGAGTGAACTACGAAGTGTGAATGAGCTATCGCACCGGCTCCCGAACATGTAATCGACTCACACTTCACTCTTCGTACTTCACTCTTCAGCGAGTGGCTTCTCGCAGTTCCTCCCAACGCCGCCGCATCGCCGCCAGCCGCTCCGCGTGTGCCGCGTCACCTGCAAGATTCCGTTCCTCGAACGGATCGTTCGCGAGGTCGTACAATTCTTCGAGCGGCTCCTTCGCGTCGAGCCATCGGAAATACATCCAGCGCGACGTGCGAACGCCCTCGGTCTGCGGAATGCGATCGGCGAATGTGTGATGTTCGTAGAACCAATCGTCTCGCCACGCGACCGGCTGCCCGGCCAGCAGCGGTTTCAGGTTGCGACCCTGCATCGTGTCCGGAACGGGAAGCCCGGCGAGGTCGAGCAGCGTCGGAGCCACGTCAATGTTCAGTGCCATCGCGTCCGTCGTCTGGCCGCGGCGGGTCGGGTGCGAACGCGGGTCGAACACGATCAGCGGCACGCGGATCGACTCTTCGTAGGGCAACCACTTGTCCGCCATGCCGCGTTCGCCGAGGAAGAACCCGTTGTCGGCCGTGAACACGATCAGCGTGTTGTCAGCCAGCTTGAGTTCGTCCAGCGTCTGCCGGATCCGCCCGACTTCCCGATCCAGCCCGGTGATCAGTCGGTAGTAATCCTTGACGATCTGTTGAAACGACTCCGGCGTGGCGAAGCGTCGCGCCCAGCGCTTGCGCCCCTCCAGCTCGCGAGCGAATTCCGGGAGCAGTTTGTGGAACCGGTCGTTTGCTGTGCGCGGTGTCGGGATCGTCACGTCGGCGTACAATTCTTCATCGCGCAGGTCCGGAGGAAACTCGCGCGGCTGTCCGTCGCGGGCGTGCGGGGCGTTGAAACTGATCGACAGGCAGAACGGCTGGTCCGACTTCCCGCCGCGAAGGAACTCCAGCGCCTGATCGCCGAACCGCGCGGTCGCGTGCGTTTTCGTCGGGTCTTTGGGATCGAAGAACAATCCCGCCTGACCCGGCAACCCCTTCCAATAATCAAACTCGACCGCCATCGGGGCCACATCGCGGCCGACGCCGAACTTGCCGATAAACCCCGTGCGGTATCCGGCCGCGCGGAGCAGGGCCGGGTACGTCCTGCTCCGCGCCGCCGCAGCAAACGGCGTCGCGAAATCTTCGATCCCGTGCCGCCGCGCGTACTGACCCGACAGAAAACTCGCCCGGCTGACGGCGCAGATCGACGTCGTCACGAATGCGTTCTTGAACCGCACGCCGTCAACCGCCAGCTTGTCGATGTGCGGCGTCTTCACGATCGAGTTGCCGTAGCACCCCAGCGCGTCCGCCCGCAGGTCGTCGGCGAGGATGAACACGATGTTCGGGCGGCGCATCGGTTCAGCAGCGAGTGTCGACGTGGCGACGCCGATGATAGCAATGCCGGCAATGATCGCACTTCGTGGCATGATTGGTTCTCCAAGTTCCTCCCCCTCTCCCCGGAACGGGGAGAGGGGGGAGGGGCGGACGTCTCTGGTTGCCACACGCGAACGAATCTCGGCAACGCTCGCCCCTCACCGCCAATCCCTCTCCCCCTGCGGGCGCGCGGGGAGTTCGTTGTCCTCATTGTGCCGCCGCATGGCCGCTGATCCGTTTGTCGGCGGCACCGTGACGCACGCCGGTAGCCGGGTTAATCCAGATCGAGTGGGCGTCGCCCTGTTTCTTCGATTCTTCAAGTCGATGGCCGAGCGATTCGAGTTGCTGGCGCACGTCGCTCGACACGCGACCGGTTTCTGACTTGATGACGTCGGGCAGCCACTGGTGGTGCAGGCGCGGAGCGTTCACGGCGTCGCGAACGGTCATCCCGAAATCGATCACGTTGGTGACGACGCCGAGCACCGTGTTGATGATCGTGCGCCCGCCCGGACTTCCGGTCACCAGCACGACGCGGCCGTCTTTCATCACGATCGTCGGCGTTTGAGAACTCAGCATCCGCTTTCCCGGCTCCACCAGATTCGCCGGCGTGCCGATTCGCCCGTCGCGGTCGGTCACGCCCGGTTCCAGATTGAAATCGGTCATTTCGTTGTTGAGCAGGAACCCGGCGCCTCGCACCACGACTTTCGATCCGTAGCTGTCCTGAAGCGTGTACGTGTTGGCCACCGCGTTGCCGGCCGCATCCACGACGCTGAAGTGCGTGGTGCTCTCGCCTTCCGCCTTCGTCAGCAATTCGGCTCCGATTTGATCGCTGCGCGTCGCCCGCTGAAGATCAATGCCCGCGGCCAGCTCCCGCGCGTACGCCTTCGACGTGAGCCGCCCCACCGGCACCTGAGTGAACGCCGGGTCGCCAGCGTATCGAGCCCGGTCAAAATACGCCCGCCGCATCGCCTCAGCGAACAAATGTGTGGTTTCGGCCGAATCGCGGTTCATCTTCGCGAGGTCGAATTGTTCGAGGACGTTCAGCATCTGCACCAGCGCCGTCCCACCCGAACTCGGCGGCGGCGGTCCGAACACGTCGTAGCCTCGATATGTCCCGTGGATCGGCCAGCGCAGGTGAGCTCGATAGCAGGCGAGATCGGCCTTGGAAATCAAGCCGCCGCCGGCCTGCATCTCAGCCACAATTTGATCGGCAATTGCGCCGTGATAAAAAGCGTCCGGCCCGCAGTCGGCGATCTGGCGGAGCGTCTTGGCCAGGTCCGGCTGGACGAGCCGATCCCCCGCTTGCCACGGCGTGCCGTCCGGTTTCGAGTAGACTCGGTGCGCCTCCGGGAACTTGTCGAGCCCCTTGAGCCAACCGTTGAGCGAGTTCGCCAGCGAGTTGTCGATCGGGAATCCGTCGGCCGCCAATGTCACCGCCGGTTCGACCAGCGAGGACCACGGGCAGCGGCCGAACCCTTCGTGCGCCAAGGCCAGACCGTGGACGGTTCCCGGCACGCCCGCGCTCAGGTGTCCGCGGCTGCTCGCGTTCAGTTTGGAAAAAATTTCGCGGGTCGAGGCACAGGGCGCGGTCTCGCGGTACTCGACGCACACGACATCGCGCCGGCAAACGTCGTGAACCATCATGAACCCGCCACCGCCGATGTTCCCTGCCGCCGGATGCGTCACCGCCAGCGCGAACGCGGTCGCCACCGCGGCATCGACCGCGTGCCCGCCGCGCCGCAGGACTTCCGCACCCACGTCGGATGCCTCACGCGACACGCTGACGACAACACCGCGCGACGACACCACGTCGTGCTGAACGGCCGGATTGTCGGCGGCCACGCCAACGGCGGCGAGTGTCCACGTCAGCATGCCGGCGAAAGGAAATGACAGCACACGAATGATTGGACGACTCATGATGAGCGCTCTTCCACGATTGAGGATCGGTGGCGAATCGAGTTCAATGCTCGCTGCGGTCAGCAGTTTAGCATGCCACCACGACGGAATCCCGCGATGGACGAATCCTTGACCAGCCCGAATGAATCCGCCGCCGTGCCACCGGAAGACGCGAGCATTTTCGTGATCGACACGGCCTCGGTGCGGGATGCACCAGTCTACGAGCCGCCGTTGGACGACGCGGCTTTGGCGGTTCTTGCGAAGCTCGATCAACTTCAGAGCGGCAAGCGGAATTGGACGCACGCGTTGGTCGTGCTGGTGCTGACGATGGTGCTGTTTGGAGCCGCCGAATTCCTGCGCGGCAATCCGGCCAAGCTGGCGTGGCTGATTGGCGTGCTGCTGATTCACGAAACCGGACATTTCGCCGGGATGAAACTGTTTGGCTACCGGGACGTGCGCATGTTTTTCATCCCGTTCTTCGGCGCGGCCGTGTCGGGGAGGTCGCTGCACGTGCCGGGATACCAGGCCGCGCTCGTGATCCTGCTCGGCCCGTTGCCGGGGATCGTGATCGGCGTGTTGCTGGGCGTGGCGAATCTGTTCGCGAAGTCGCCCACCGTCGGCGAGCTGTCGTTGCTGTTCATCGTGCTGAACGGGTTCAACCTGCTGCCGTTCATGCCGCTCGACGGTGGACGCCTGTTGCAACTCGTGCTGTTCAGCCGGCAGCGGCATCTCGAAGCCATCTTCCAACTCGCGACGGGGCTGGCACTCGCCGTCCTCGGTATTGCCGGCGGGACGTGGTTGCTGGGAGGCTTTGGCCTGTTGATGGTGTTCGGCAGCGGCCACACATTTCGGGTGCGCACGATGGCTCAGGAAATGCGGCGACGTCTCGGCGACGGATGGCGATCCGATCTCGACGACGATCGCGTGCCGCGGCCGATCGCGCTGGAGATTCTCGGCCTCATCCGAGCGCGGACGCCGCAACTCAAGGATCCCAAGCTGCTCGCGAACACGATTCGCAATGTCTGGGAACGGATGCACTCGCAACTCCCCGGCCCGCTCGCCAGCGTCGCGTTGCTGCTGGTGTACGGGATCAGTCTGTTCGGGACGGTGATTCTGTGGGTGGTGATTCTGCTGAGTCAGCTCAAGCTCGGCGAGATCGTGCCGGTACAAGGGACGAATCGTCCGGAGGTTCGCAGGGAAACGCCGTTGCTTTCCGAGAGCGAGCCGGTGTGAAATGGGCGAGGCACGGAGAAGCGGAGAATCCGTGGGCTGAAGTGAACGCTTGGATCGCCCCTCACCCCCGACCCCTCTCCCCAAAGGGGAGAGGGGAGGAATGAATTGTCATGCCTGAACTTCCGCATCCAATGCTGGCGGCTCAAGGACTGTGGCGCGAGAGCTACACGCTGGCCGACGTCGAGCGGCTCGCGCGGTTTTTGGAAGAGCAGGGAACGTTTCGGTTCCACGTTCTGCCGAGCGGCATTTTCCCGGCGTCGGTGGCGGGCGAGTACACGGGCTACAGCGCGGCGTGGGTCCGCGACAACGTGCAAATCGCGGCGGCGCATCTGGGTTGGGGCGAGATCGATGTCACCGTGCGATGCGTCTCAGCGCTGGCGGAGTTTTTTCGCAGGCATCGTCAGCGGTTCGAGAACGTCATCGCCGGGAAAGCCGATCCCACAGACGTGATGCGACGGCCGCACATCCGGTTTGACGGCGGGACGCTGAACGAACTGCGGGAACGCTGGGCGCACGCGCAGAACGACGCGCTCGGGTATTTTCTCTGGCTGTACTGTGGCTTGGTCGCGGCGGGGCATCTCGCGCCGCGGCCGGACGACGGCGAATTGCTCGCCGCGTTCGTGCGGTATCTCGCCGCGATCCGGTTCTGGCACGACGAGGACAGCGGGCACTGGGAGGAAACGCGGAAGATCAACGCGTCGAGCATCGGCGCTGTGACGGCGGGGTTGACGGCACTGCGGGAGTTGCTGGATAGTTGGGGAACGGGGACGCGCCACACGGCTCGCCCTCACCCCAGCCCTCTCCCGGGGGGAGAGGGGGCACGGATGCGCGGGGAGGTCGACGAACTGATCGAGTGCGGACGGACGGCGCTCAGCGGCATCTTGCCATCCGAATGCAAGCAGGCGGAGCCGACGAAAGCTCGCCGGTACGATGCGGCCTTGCTGTTTCTGATTCATCCGCTGCGGATCGTGGACGAGGCGATGGCCGACACGATCATCAACGACGTGACCAATGAGCTGCTCGGACCGCACGGCATCCGCCGCTACCGGGGTGATTCGTACTGGTGTGCCGACTACAAAACGCTGCTGGCCGAGAACCAGCGGACGTCCGATTTCAGCGATGACGTGTCGGCCCGCGATCGGTTGCTGCTGCCGGGCGAGGAGGCGCAGTGGTGCCTGTTCGATCCGCTGTTGTCGATTATCTTCGGCGAGCGATTCCGCGCCACTCGCGATCCCCGCTGGCTCGACCGGCAGACATGGCACCTCAATCGGTCGCTTGGCCAGTTGACCGACGATTCGCACGACTTCCCGCCGTTCCGCGGCCCGGAATCGTACTACCTCTGCGAGGGTTTTTACCGGCCGAACGACATCACGCCGCTCCAGTGGACGCAGGCGCTGCTGCGGTTGGCGTTATTCGAGATGCAGCGGAGTTTGCAGAACGCGGATTGAACAGCGAGCGGCCCCTCACCCCAACCCCTCTCCCCAAAGTGGCGAGGGGAGTGGTCGTTTCATGACGCAGGCTTCGTTCCCGACAACACGGCCCACAGTTCGTGCTGCCAGACGGCGGCGGTGTTCTTCAAGCCGGCGCTGCCGAAGTAGCCGAGCTGTGCCGCAGCCGTTTCGTGGCAGTCGTCGCCGCTGACGCGGGATGTACCGAATTGTCCGACGTTCCGCGCCTCCCAGCCGCGAAGGGCCGCGTGCATTGGTTCGGGGACGAGGCTGGCCTCCATGACGCGGTGCATGTGAACCACCCAGCGGCGGCAGGTCGCGAGATATTCGGCATCGTCCGGCGGTCGCACTTCGTCGCCGTTCATGAGCACGCCACCGGGACGCAGACAATCGGCACACTGCTGGTACAGCCGCTGCTTCTCGTTGGGATCGAGATGATGGATGGCCGACATGCTGACGATTGCGGCCGGTGCTTCGGGGAGGACATGACTCCAGTCGTCCTGCAATCGCGCTTGATGACACACGCCGCGCGAGCCGAATCGGGCAAGGCGTTCGCGGGCCAGCGTGAGGAACGCCTCTGATTGATCAACAATCCACACCCGCGCCTGCGGGAAACTGTCGAGCAACCGCTCGGCCAACCGGCCCGAGCCTCCGCCAAGGTCCACCACGAGCGCCGCATCCCCCGGCAGAAACGGCAGCCGATCCAAGATGACATCCTGAATCTCACGGTAGTGCGGATGCAGATGCTCCGCCGCCGCATCGTATCCGCGGGCGTTGTCGAGCTGATTCCAACGGTAATCGGACATCGCGATGCCAAAGCCTGAACGGAGGAACGACCAAAAACCATGCGGACTGAGGTGCCACGGGCGGCCTGCCCGCCCGTGGAGTGTCCAGCGATGCTCGCACTGGCAGCAAGCCGCCAGTGGCACCCTTTCGTAATTCTGAAATTGTTTTCAGTACAGCGCGGTCGCCAGCTTGCGGCGATACGTGCGCGTCAGGTCGGCTTCGGCACCGAGCATTTGGAAAATGTTGACCATCGTGGCGCGAGCCAGTTCGCGGGCGTCGCCGGGTCCGCGCTGGATCACGCTCAGGCAGACATCGAGGGCTTCGGTGTACTGTTGGACGGCGGCGAGGGCGTCGGCGAGTTTGATCTGCAACGCGAGCACATCCGGCTCGGCGGCGATGGCGGCTCGGCATTGGGCCACGTCGCCTGCTTCGGCGGCTGCGGACCGCACGTCGAGTTCTGCTTTGATTTGCTCTGCCTCGGGTTCGAGGAAACCCCGCTTCTCCAATTCGTCGATGATCGCACGCGACTCGGCAAGTCGGTGCTGGGCCAGCATCAGTCGCGCGAGGTGAATCTTGATCTCGTCGGATCGCTCGGGAGCCAGCTCCAGGGCCTCTCGGTAATTCGCTTCGGCGGCGGTGGGGTCGGTCTGCTCGGCAGCCTTCGCGGCAATCAGTAACTTCTCGACCGGCGACGGTTGGAGCTGCTCCAGCCACTCGCGGATCTGATTCTCCGGCAGCGCTCCCGTGAACTGATTGACGAGTTGCCCCGCACGGATCGCGAACACGTGCGGGATCGACGACACGCCAAAATACTGAGCGATCCCCGGTTGCTGATCGACGTCCACCTTGGCCAGCACGAACGCTCCGGCCGCCTCGGTCGCCAGCTTCTCGAGAAGCGGACCAAGTTGCCGGCACGGAGCACACCACGTCGCCCAAAAATCAACGACCACCGGCACATCGTTCGACCGGGCCACGACCGCCTGCTCGAAGGTTTCCTCGGTGACGTCGATGATCCACGGTGAGCTTGAAGACATGGGTGCAACTCGGTGGGTGAGTAGTGGAGCGTCGTGGTTCCTATCGGCAGGCAGTTTAGTCAACGGGTGTCCCTGCGGAAGGGGTCGGGAGTCTTTTTCAGGTCGCAAGCAAGCTTCGTCGGGCTTCGGAAACCGAGTGCTGCGACCTGAAAAAGACTCCCGACCCCGTGGCGACACGTCCTGGATTGACCGTGGCACCGGCGTCCCGCCGGTGTGGCCAGCGAGTCAAAGTACAAAGAGACACCGGCGGGACGCCGGTGCCACGGTCGACGTGTGTTTTGGCTCCAGAGACGCTCGCCCCTCGCCCCCAACCCCTCTCCCCGCCGGGGGTGAGGGGAGTTCATTGCTTCGCGAACGTCGTCTCGCAGGTCGCGCTCTGGCCGAAGTTTTCTTCGACTTCGACTCGCAGTGCGGACGCGGGCGTGTGTTTGTCGAGGCCGAGCCGCTCGATCAACCGCTCGCCAATCCAGCGGGCGATGAGTTCGGTCGTGGTGTTTTCAATCGGCAGCAGCACGCAGTCTCCGCGCGGGAAGACCCAGCGGCGGTCTTCGAACTTCGCTTCGACTTCGCGATCGGTCGCCGAGACGTGGATCGCCCGGTGCTTGGTCGGCAGCAGCATCCGGTGGTCGAGGTCGTTCACGATCCCCTGAGTCGCATCGCGGAGGGCGATGAAATCGACGACGTAAAAATTCTCGTCGAGAGGCCCCTCGACTTCGACGGCCACTCGCCAGTTGTGCCCGTGCAGCCGTTCACACTCGTTGCCATTGAACGTAATGAAGTGCCCGGCACTGAACACCAGGTGATCCTTCGTCACGCGGACGTGGTATCGTTCGGACCCCATAATCGCACCTCGTTCTGGATGTCAGCAAGCGACGGCATCGGCACGATTCCGTCACGATACGCGGCGAACAAGCTGGCCGCAATCAGGTCCGCCGTCGTCCCGGGATTCCGCCGGTGGCCATCCGCACGGAGCCAGGTGTCGAACTCTCGGAACTCACGGACTTTCCAGTAATCGAAACCGTGAATTTGTCTCGCGATTGCGGAGGCTCTCCGCAATCTCCGCTCGTTGACAAACGATTCTTCGGAAGCCAATCGCACACGGAAGATGGAACGCAGCAACTCGTCCAGGACATCACGTCCGCACTTTCGAGCGATCAAGCTGTCCTGATTTCTCGTCATCAACTCAAGTTGCAGTCGGATGATCGCTTCTTCCCACCGCTGGGGGAATTCGGATGCAAACATTCGCAGGGACTCGATGCCATCTTTGAGCACAGCCGTGAACCCGTTCGCATACTGAGCCGCGATCAAGTCGCGGTCGGCGGCGAGTTGCATTACGTCGAACAGCGTGCCGGTCGGCTCTCCTGAAACGTCCTCGCGATCGACTCGGCCGAGACCTCCCGGCTGGGCCAAGCGGATGGCTTGGTAAACCAGCCGCGCGTCGTTGTTCGTCAACCGGGCGAGGACTTCGCGGATGCCTTCCCACAGCGGCACGTCCGGTGGTACCGCGGCCAGCGGAGCCAGCAACAGGATGATGCCGAGGTTCACGTTCTTCCCGGTCAGCACGCGAGTCGCTTCGACCGCGTCGAGCACAGCCCGGCCGACACCGATCTCCCGCGAACGAGCCAGCACCGGCGCGACCGCTTCCGCCGCGACCACAAAGTCCGCGTAGCACAGATCGGGAAACGAAGCCAGTGGATGCACGTTCCCCAGCTTGCGTGCCGACGCCTCCAGCACGCAGGCGGTTTGGATTTGAAGCGATAATTCCGCGAACGACGATTTCATGCACGCGAACCTTGCTGGCGACTGACGCATCTCTCGCATATCCTGACGGACAACCGATCGAGTATCAACGGAGAGCCACCACGTCGATGAGTGAAGTCACCCGCGAACCCGCCTGGCGGCCCGAAGACTTGGGCCAGCCGATCCCGGACGACCCGCATGCCGTCTCCGTCTGCCTGCCGACTTGGGCCGCGAACGTCGGCTACGAGGAAGGCGATCCGGCGGTGACCGGGAAGATGTGCTGTGGCTACCCACGATTCTTCGTGCATCCGACCGTGATGCAACTTTTCGCCGCCGCCGAATCGCGGTTTGCTCGCGATGGCGTGAACTGTTTCGTCTTCCCGTCGCGTCGAGTCGCCGAGTGGTGTGTGGACTTCATCCGACGACACACCGGTGCGACGAGCCGCGTTGACGAGTTTGTCGGTGGCCTCGCCGTCATCACGTTTCCCACGCCGGCCAAGCAGTGGGTCAAGAACTTCTGGCAGCATGCGGGCGAGATCGTGTCGTCGCGCCGTGCTGAGGCCGCGCTGGCGGAGATCGATCGCGGTTCCCCTCTCCCTCCGGGAGAGGGGTTAGGGGTGAGGGAGACCCGTGGGACAGGCGTCTCGCCTGTCACCACCGGCGGGACGCCGGTGCCACGGATTCCGCTCCCTCACCCCGGCCCTCGCCCGGAGAGAGAGGGGGCGACCGATACCAAAGCAACGATTCGCCAGCGCATCGCGAACGCCGTCGGGCGCGATATCGACGACGTGTTCCTGTTTCCCTCCGGCATGGCGGCGATCTTCGCGGCGTTTCGGGCGCTCCAGCGGCTTCGATCCGGACGCCGCAGCGTGCAGTTTGGGTTTCCGTATGTGGACAACCTCAAGGTGCTCGAACGGTTCGGGGAGGGCAGTGGGCAGTCGGCAGTGGGCAGTGGGGATGAGGCTTCGCGGTTTGTGGTGTTTTATCCGCACGGCAACGCGACGGACGTCGACCGATTGTCGTCGCTGGTGGCGAACGAAGAATTGCTCGGACTGTTCTGCGAATTTCCGAGCAACCCGCTGTTGCGGTCGCCAGACCTGCGGCGGTTGCGAGAGTTGGCGGATCTCCACAATTTCCCACTGCTAGTGGATGACACGCTCGGCACGTTCGTAAACGTGGACGTGTTGCCCGTGGCCGACGTGGTGGCGACGAGTCTGACGAAATACTTTTCCGGAGCCGGCAACGTGATGGGTGGCTCGCTGGTGCTGAATCGTCAGCGGCCGTCCTACGCTGCCATTCGACAGGCGCTGCTCGACGAGTTCGAGGACCTGCTGTGGCCGGCCGACGCCGTCGTGCTGGAACGCAACTCGCGAGATTTCGTCGCGCGGGTCCAGCGGATCAACCGGACGGCCGAGCAGCTTTGCGACTGGTTGGCGAAGCATCCGGCGGTCGAGCGGGTGTCTTATCCGAAGTTTGAGACGCTGGAAAACTATCGAGCCTTCCTGCGTCCCGGCGGCGGGTACGGCGGCTTGTTCTCGATCGTGCTCCACGACGCGGCCCGGCGTGCGCCCGCGGTGTACGATGCCCTGCAAATTTCGAAAGGCCCCAACCTCGGCTGCAACTTCACGCTTTGCTGCCCGTTCACGCTGCTGGCTCATTACCAGGAACTCGACTTCGCCGAACGCTGCGGCATCTCGCGCTACCTGCTCCGCGTGGCCGTGGGGTTGGAGGACACGGAGTGGTTGATCGAGCGGTTCGACCGGGCACTCTGTTGTGGGCGGGTCTCCTGACCCGCCTACCGCCAGACCGAAGGTCTCATGCACGCGGCGGGAGACCTTCGGTCAGACATCGTGGCGTGGTCGGGAGACCGCGCCACAACAAGAGCACAGGCTGAGCCTTCGTGTCGAGGCGAAGGCGCGGTAGACTTGCCAGCCGTGGGAAGAGGACATCACGACGCCGTCCATTCAGACGAGGTGCGGTATGAGTCAGTCCGTGGTTGTGCAACTGGAACTGCCGAAAGGTTGGCGAAGCTTTCGGATGCCGCCCGCGTTGCATTCCCGCTTGCAGGACTTGCTCGACCGTCAAGACAGTGAAGGCAAGCTGTCGCGCCGAGAGCGTCGCGAAGCCGTCGCCTTGACGGAACTCGCTGACATGCTGTCGCTGATGCGATTGCGAGTCGTGTAGGGTCGGCACCTCCCGACCTTTGTTGGATGGAAAACATGGCGGCAGGCAGGAGCCAGCTCTAAGCGAACTGATCGATGTCCGGAGACCGATCGGATGACGTTCCGGCGAACTGAGGGCCGACGACATGAAAATCCGTTTTGAATGCGAGTGCGGCAAGCCATTGGTCGCTCAGGAAACGATGGTCGGAAGGCGAGCGAAGTGCCCCAAATGCGGGAGAAGTGTTGAAGTTCCTCAAACCCCAAAGCCACCGAAACTCGCTGCGGCTAGTGTGGACAACGAAGATTTCTTCGCAAACTTAATGGGACAGAGTTTGTCCGCGTCAGATTCCACGCAGAATGCCGACTCCGTCGAATCAGGGACGAATCATTCGACCGAGCAAGTCTCAATCTTTTCCGAGGCTACTCAACTACCGACGACTGAAGTGCCGCACGTATCACCCAATGGTGCCAATAGCTCGACGAAATCCGCAGCCGCAACGCTGAAGTTGCCACGCGCGTCGAGAACCATGATCCTTGGTGCAATCGCAAGTTCGGTTCTCATCGTCGTGTTGTTGATCGTTTGGTTTTGGCCCCGCAACGAACAAAACCATCGACAAACTGAATCGCGAACGGGACACACATCGCAGCCGAGCAACACCGCCGTTGAAGTGCCTGAACTCAAAAGTGACGAAAGTGAATCTCCTACGAAGCCGTCCGTCCAAACGGCCTCCGCCACGAATGAGCCGCAAACCAACCAGATCGAAAAACCCAAACAAGCGACTGAAGTCAAAGGGTTGGAGCAACTAATTCCTACCATTGAGCCGGCGGTCGTGCGACTTGACGTTTCTACGCGCGAAGGCAGCGCGATCGGGAGTGGTTTTGTGATTGATGACACAGGCATCGTCGTCACGAACAACCATGTCGTCGAAGGGGCAACTTCTGCAAAGGCTGCATTCGCCGATGGCACGAGCGTTGCTGTCATCGGCATCCTAGCGGCTGATCCTAAGAGAGACATTGCGATTCTGAAAATCCAAGGAACCGAAAAGAAATTCCCTTCCCTCAAACTTTGGAAGGGATCGCCTCCAAAGGGCCTTGCGGTTGTTGCATTTGGTGCGCCAAAGGGACTGTCGTTCTCAGCATCCGAGGGGATCGTAAGTGCTGTGCGTTCGGGCAAAGAACTGGCAGACTTTGGAATACCGGTCGATGGGGCGTGGATTCAAACGACTACCCCCATTTCACCTGGTAACAGTGGTGGCCCGCTTGTCGCCCGATCCGGAGAAGTCGTCGGGATCAATACGTTTAACATTGTCAAAGGGCAGAACCTGAACTTTGCAGTGTCCGCCACAGATATTGAGCGTATCTTTGAGTCCGCGAAATCAGCCAATCCCCTACCTCTCGGACTCACAACATCATCCAAAGGCGCCAGTGACCTCATCGGCAAAGAGGTTGGCTCATTCAAGATTCCACCGAAATTCAACTATCCCCATCAGTTGGTGATAAATTCCGAGAAAGGAAAATTTGATACCTATCGTCGCATAGAGCTTGGGCCGGTTCGCCTCGATAATGCAACCGCGATGTTTCTGCTGTTAGTTGTGACTGATGACGACCGGGTTGCAGACAATGGCTTTCTCTTGATTAACTCGGTGGCCGAGAACTGGAGGTTTCGGAAATTCCGCACCCTGAAAATTATTGCAGACGGGGAATTAACGAATCTTGGCGAGATGTCATGGGATCCTGAAGTTAAGACCACTGGATTAAGCGTTTATTGCGTTGAGAGGCTGAATACTCCTGTGCCTCTGCGCGTGCTCTTGAAGATTGCTCGTTCAAAGGATTCGGATATCGCGGTTGGCAGTTCCGAGTATAGTCTTGGTCTCGCGTTGAGAGACGGCCTCCGTGATGCACTGAGCCGCCTCCCGCTAACCAAGACTGTTTCTGGTATTGCACTGGAAATCGACCAGCAAATTGAATCCGAGAACACCGAGATCGCGAATGCCGAGAAGAAACGTGAAACGGAAAGGCAGTCGCAAATTCGCGCTGCAGTTGAGAAGGCGGAAAAAGAAGAACAATTAGCCAATGAAAAGAAAGCCAACCGGTCGTTGAGCCTCGTAAAGAAGCTTATCGACGATGGCAAGACGAAATTGGCAAAGGAAGCACTCGAACGCATTATCAAGAACTACCCCGAAACTGCTGCCCAACGCGAAGCCGAGGAATTACTCAAGAAACTGAAGGACTAACGGTGGGGTGGCACTGGCAGCTTGCCTGCCAGTGTTTTCCCCGGAGAGTCACTGGCGGCAAGCCGTCAGTGGCACCAGCGTCACAGTTCGGATGCCCCTAAGGAGGTTCCGACATGGATTCGACGTACACGCCCGAGGAGCAGCGGTTGATTGACGTGTGGGAGGAGCACATTCGTTGCGAGTTCGCGGATCGGGACGCCGTGGCCACGGTGGCGACCATGTCGGACGACAACTATGTCAACCACGTCCCGGTCATGACCGGCGGCCGAGGCCGGGACGAGATGCTGGAATTCTACGGCCGGCACTTCATTCCGAAAATGCCGGCCGACACGCGGCTGACTCCGGTCTGCCGCACGGTCGGGCAGGGGCGGGTGATCGACGAGATGGTGTTCGCGTTCACGCACGACATCGTCATGGACTGGATGCTCCCCGGCGTCGCCCCGACCGGCCGGCGCGTCTAGGTGCCGCTGTTGGTCGTCGTTCAGATGCGTGACGGGCAGGTCGTGTGCGAACGGATTTACTGGGATCAGGCGTCGGTCCTGGTGCAAATCGGTTTACTCGACCCAGCCCGCCTGCCGGTCGCCGGAGTCGAAACCGCCCACAAAGTTCTGGATCCCACCCGGCCGTCCAACGAACTGATCCGCCGAGCGGTCATCCATTGAAGCCTGAAGCGCAAGCGAAGGAATTTTGGCTCTGGACTTCGATTGCGCTTCAGGCTTCGATCGTTTGCCCTTTGGTTCCCAAGCTCTGCTTGGGAACCAACTCCCGCGAAGCTCTGCTTCGTTTTCGAGGAAGCAGAGCTTCCCTGCGTTTCGATCCCAAGCAGAGCTTGGGATCGAGAGGTGACGAGAGGTCAAGGCGTCATCAGTCACCAAACAGCGTACGCGTCCGCGCGGAGGGGAGCAACTTGGCCAGCTTGCGGCCGGTGGTGGAGAGCGGGAAGTTGGCGAGATCGGTCGGACGAACCCAGCGGAGTTCGGTGCCGTGGTCGGTTGGGTCGCCATGTCGATGCTCGGCGAAGAAGCAACGGAGCGTGATGCGGAACCGCGTGACAGTGTGCTTGAGCGTGGCGAGTTCTTCGCGCACGAGTACGTCCAGGCCGAAGTTTGCTCGCAGAATGGTTCGCAGCCAGCGCATGAACTCGGTCGAATCATGAAGGGCGGCTTGGCGGGAGCCTCGCCCTCCCGATTGGATTCGATTCCCGAGCGTCGCGATTTCCACCGGAACCTCGAACCGCGGGAAATCCCACAGGCCGGCCCAACGTTCGCCGGGGGGGCGACGGCGGAGCAGGCAGCGGCCGTTTTGCCACACCACGGCCGCGACTTCCGTGACATCGGTGATCTCCGGTCGCCGCGCCGGCGGCGGGATGTCATGCTGCGATCCCGCCGCGAACGCGACACATGAGCGGCGAACCGGGCAGCGGTCGCAAGCCGGTTCCGTCGGTGAGCAGACAGTCGCGCCGAGTTCCATCAGGGCTTGATTGAACTGCCCGGGTGAGTGCCGGGTGCCACGGGCGTCTTGTCCGCCCGTGCGTTTGGAGACCGGTTCCCTTACGGCACGGGCAGACAAGCTGCCCGTGGCACCCCCTCGCCTTGCCGTCCGCGGTAGGATGTGCTCCGCGAACGTCCACAGCAATCGCTGACCGGCGGCCGATCTCGGGTCGCCGCGGTAGCCGAGTAGCCGGCAGTACAATCGCAGAGTGTTCGCTTCGACGATGGGAGCGCGCAAATCGAATGCGAACGACGCGATCGCGCCAGCCGTGTAGCGGCCGATTCCCGGCAGCTTCAACAGACTGACGACATCGCGAGGAAATTGCCCGCCGTGAACCGCGACGATCTGTTTCGCCGCGCGATGCAGGTTGCGGGCTCGGCTGTAGTAGCCCAGGCCTTCCCACAGCCGCAGCACATCGTGCTCGTCGGCCGCAGCGAGGTCGTGCAGCGTCGGAAACCGTTCGAGGAACCGTTCGAAGTACGGGACGACGGCGACGACTGTCGTCTGTTGTAGCATCACCTCGCTGATCCAGATTCGGTATGCGTCGCGAGTCCGTCGCCACGGCAGCGGGCGGGCGTGTGCCGCATACCATCCGGACAGCGAACGCCGGAAGCGGCGCAGCCAGGCGTCATCGAACGAGTCAACGAGATCGTGGCGCGGCGCGAACCCGTTTTGCGCGACGCGGCGTCGGCGGGTGCGATCGCGTTTGGGGGCGGACTCTCGAACTCGGCGCTGCGCGGACATGGGCTGATCGTAACCACGCCGCGAGGCATCGCCCAGCGTCGGCCAGGTACACCTGCGCGGGCGGCCCGCACTGGTTTTGGCGCACCAGTCGGAACGCAACCCTCGAACGGGTTAATCGTGTTTGCTAGAATCCGACTCTGTCGTGACGTTCGTCACGATGAGATGGAATCCGCGAAAGGCCCGAATGGTGGATCGCTTGCAAAGTCGGATCTGGAACCTCGCGCTGATCGGCGCTCTTGCGCTGATCGTGTCGCCGTCCGACAGCTTGCGTGCGGCGGCTCAAGAAGCACAACCGAAGGGCGCTCCCGCCAACGGCATGGCCCCGGGGGGCCCAATGCGTGGTCCGGTGGGACTGCCTGCCGACCCCAAGCCATTCATCCGCGGAAACAGCATCGTCCAGGGAACCAACATCCGGAAGGATCCAACTCCGGGGTTCTACTTTAACTTGTGGCGATTTGGCTTTGTGATCGGGCTGTTTCTGTTATGGACTTGGAGCACGCAATGGATCGACAACGACGCGCGGTCGCTTCGCATGGGGGGCGAGTTCTGGAATGGGCTGGCGTTGTTGGGCGGTGCGCTCGGGTTTGCAATGGTCCTGAGCGTTCCGAGTTACGCCGTCGGGTTCCTGCTGATGACCGCCACCTACGCGGGACCGCTGGGGTGGTATGTGTACACGCGGAACCAGCGCGTGCCGGAGGGGGCTCGTGTGTTGACGCCCCAGCACCTGCGATTCGTCGCGATTCGTACGCTTGGTCGACTCGGCATCGTGATCGGCACGTCTCGCGAGGCGCGAGACAGTGCGCTCGGGCCGCCCATCCGCTTCGTCGGCAAGTCGATTTCTGGCCGCGGAGAAGACGACAGCCGGTCGCGTCAGGCCGAGAAGTCCAAACACTACCTCGCGGCCAAGGAAATGATCTACGACGCCATCCTCCGCCGGGCCACCGACGTCCACTTGGAACCAAAGATCGACGAGCTTTCGGTCCGGTATCGCATCGACGGCGTGATGTATCCCGCCGAGCCGTTCGACCGCGGCGTGGGCGATGCCATCATCAACATCTTCAAAGTGCTGGGGGCGATGGACATCACCGAGAAGCGCAAGCCGCAGGATGGCAGCTTCCGGGCGGACCTCGAAGGGCGCATGATCGACTTCCGCGTCGCCACGCAGGGAACGCGCGACGGCGAAAAGATGAGCCTCCGCATCCTCGATCAAAAGAACTCCGTCAGCAAGCTGTCGGACCTCGGGATGCGGCGGGCGATGCAGGAACAGATCCGCGAGATTCTGCATCTGCCGCACGGCATGTTCATCGTCTGCGGGCCAACCGGCGCCGGAAAGTCCACCACGCTGTACGCGTCGCTCAGTGAAATCGACGCGATGCAGGTGAACATCATCACCGTCGAAGACCCGGTGGAGTACAAGATTGAAAACGTCACACAAATCGAGGTGAACGAAAAGGCGGGGAACACGTTTGCAACCGCGCTCCGCAGCATCCTGCGGCAAGACCCCGATGTCGTAATGATCGGTGAGATGCGCGACAACGAAACCGCGAAGATCGCGTGCCAGGCGGCGACGACCGGGCACCTCGTGTTCTCCACCGTTCACGCCAACGACACGATCACCGCCCTGTTTCGCCTGCTGGACTTGGGCATCGAACCGTTCTTGCTCTCCAGTTCGGTCTCGGCGATCCTGGGCCAACGGCTGGTGCGCAAGCTCTGCCCGGATTGCCGCGAACCGTACAAGCCGAAAGCCGAACTGCTCAAGCAGGCCCGACTTCCGCCGGAAAAAATCGAAGCCTTCTACCGCCCGCCTCAGAACCTCGATTCGGGTTGCCCCACCTGCGGTGGCCTGGGCTACAAGGGTCGGATGGGCGTGTACGAACTCTTTTTGTTGACCGACCGCATTCGCGACATGGTCCGCGAAGGAGCGACCATGAGCGCGATCAAGGCCGAGGCCCGCAAGAACGGCATGCAGTACATGAAGGAGGAAGGACTGCGGCTGGTCGTCAAGGGGCTGACGTCGATTCAGGAACTGAACGAGAACGTGAAATGAAATCGCCGAATGCCGATTGCCGATTGCCGATTGGAAGGCCGGTTCTTCGAGCCGACCGCTGGCGTTCGCCAATTCAAACGGCAATCGGCAATCGAAAATCGGCAATCATCTAATCATGGACCTTCCCATCATCGACGTCGTGCTGATCGCCATCGTCGCCGGCGTGGCTTGGTGTGTCTCCGGCGAGGGGGCGTGGGGGGCGGGGCTGACCTGCCTGTGCGTGCTGTTTGGCGGGATGCTGGCGATGAATTTCTTCGAACCCGTCGCCAACTGGCTCGGTCGCATCGCCTTGATCGGCGAGGCATGCGCGGATGTGGTGGCGTTGGTCGGGCTGTTTGCCTTTTTTGTTTTCCTGCTGCGTTGGGCGACCGACAATCTGTCTCCCACGTCGATCGACATCGACGGGCGGCTCTACCAGATCATTCGCTTGGGCTTCGCCGTCGCGACGGGTTACATCACGATGGCCTTCCTGCTGACTGCCCTGCACACGACGCCGTTGCCTCGCAATTTCATCGGCTTCACCCCCGAGCGCAACAACTTCCTCGAAGTGACCGCGCCCGACCGCTGGTGGCTGGGTTTCAACCAGTACGTTTCCGAAGTCGTCTTCCGCCGCAACAAGATCTTCGACGGGCCCGAACTGGCACCGGTCCCGGGGAAAAAAAAAGAAATCTGGCCGTCATTCACGATTCGCTACGCCACGCGACGCGAAATGTACGGACGACCCGCGAAGAAAGTCGGACTCGTCCCGGCTCCGGTCGAAGGGCAGAAAGCTGGCGGTGCCGCGCCGGCACCTGCGGCCCCCGGCGGCGGGTTCTAGCCGCGGCATGAAAACGTAACCCGAAGCGTGAACGAGAGCGGGCTGACGCCAGGGTTTCCACCACACTCGCTCACACTTCGGCGTCTTCGAATGAATCCACTCGACCTGCTCAAAGATCTGATCGCCATTCCCAGCGTCAACCCGATGGGGCGAGACCTGTCGGGGCCGGAGTTCTTCGAGACGCGGCTGAGCGATTACATCGAACAGTTCTTCCGTCGGCTGGAGGCGTATCACGAACGGATCGAACTCGCACCTGGACGAGCCAACCTCATCGCGCGATTCGACAGCCCCGGAGCGCGCACGACTGTGTTGCTCGATGCGCATCAGGACACGGTCCCGACCGACGGCATGGTCATCCCGCCGTTCGATCCGGTCGTGAAGGACGGCAAAATCTATGGCCGCGGCGCGTGCGACGTGAAAGGCGGCCTCGCGGCCATGCTCGCGGCGTTCGGACGCATCATCCAAGAGCGACCCGCCAGTGCGGCCAACGTAATCATGTCCTGCACCTGCGACGAAGAATCCACGTCGATCGGCATCCGCGACCTCGTGAAGATGTGGACCGAACCGAGTCGTCGCGGTCGGTTGTTCCCGCTGCCCCCCGACTTCGCGATCATCGCTGAACCGACCAGCCTCGACGTCGTCGTCGCGCACCGCGGAGCGACTCGATGGAAGATTCGCACCACTGGCCGCGCCTGCCACAGTTCGCGACCGAGCGACGGCGTGAACGCGATTTACCGGATGGCAAAGATCGTGTCACTGCTCGAAGACTACGCCGCCGAGTTGCCGCGCACGACGCCGGCTCATCCGCTGTGCGGCCCCGCCACGCTGAGCGTCGGCGTTATCCAGGGGGGCAGCAGCGTCAATGTCGTTCCCGACGGCTGCACAATCGACATCGACCGCCGCGTCATCCCCGGCGAAGACGGCCTGGCCGCGATGCAGCAGGTCGAAACCTACCTCCGCAACCGAGTCGCCTTCGATTTCGAAATGCTGCCACCGTGGATCGCGGGGGCGACGCTCGCCGACACGCACAACGGTCCGCTCGCCGACCGCCTGCTGCCGCACATCGCCGCGGTGACGGGACCGCGAAAAAAAATCGGCGTGGCCTACGGCACCCACGCCTCGCGCACGCAGGCCGCCGGCGTGCCGTCGGTCGTGTTCGGCCCCGGTTCGATCGATCAGGCGCACACGAAGGATGAATGGCTGCCGGTGGACGAGCTGGATCAGGCGAGCGAAATCTACTTTCGGATTTGTGCGAACGCATCCTGACCATCGGGAGGGCGAGGCAAGTCGATGTCCAAACCTGTTGCTCAACCGATCGACCCCGCGAAAGTTCGCGACCTCGCGCTGGCGGTGGTCCAAGCCGACCGGTTCCCGCACCTGGCGACCATCGACGGCGACCAGCCCCGGCTACGGCCGGTGTCGCCGGTCAAAACGGAAGGCTTCACGGTGTTCGTGGCCAACCTCCGCGTGTACCACAAGACGGCCGAAATCGCCGCGAACCCGAAGGTCGAACTGTGCTACATGGACGACGGGCACAACCAGGTTCGGATCACGGGCGTGGCCAACGTCGTCACTGACCTCGCAACTTTGCAGGAAATCTGGGACGCGAACCCGCTCCTCCGGCAATATCTCGGCTCGCTCGACAACCCGCAGCTCATCGTCTACCGCGTCCGGCCAACTCGTGTGCGTTACATGCAGGAATGGGCGTTGGAGTACCACAAAGTGCCTTTGGACGGTTGAGCCGTGCGGCCAGTCTCCTCATAATCGAACTCGCGGGCCGCGCGATCCCGTTCGAAGTGACTTCAAGCCCCAGGGCATCATGCTGGAAACTCCCGACATTCCCCGCGACCCAACTCAGGAGGTGATCGTTCCCGTCGAGCCGCTCAAAGAGCTGCTCGTCAAGATGTACATCAAGAAAGGGATGTTCCGCGTCGAGGCGGAGATGGCGGCGACGCGGCAGATCGAAGCTGACCTGCGAGGCATCCATTCGCACGGCAGCCGTGCCACCCCGCGATACCTCAACGCGATGGACATGGGGGACATCGACCCGCGCGGTCAGGTTCACACGATTAAGAAGGCGGCGGCGATGGCTGTCATGGACGGTGGCCGGTCGATGGGGCATGTCGCTTCGACGAAGGCCATGCTGCTCGCGATCGAACTCGCGCGCGGAGCCGGCACGGGGACGGTGGCCGTTCGGAACAGCCAGCATTTTGGTGCCGCTTCGGTCTACGCGCTGCTGGCGGCTCAGGCGGGAATGATCGGCTACAGCACCACCAGCACGGGCCGCGCGACGGTGGCGGCGTACGGCAGCCGCCAGCCGGCGGTCGCGAACAACGCGTTCGCCTGGGCCGCACCGGCTCGCACGGGCGCGCCGTTCTGCCTTGACATGGCCTGCGCGACGGCCGCCTGGGGGAAGGTCGAGACATTGAAAATGTACGGCCAACCGCTCCCCGCCGGGTGGGCGCTCGACGCCGAAGGCAACGCGACGACCGATCCGCAAGCGGCGAAGACGTTGCTCCCCGCCGCCGGCGCACGCGGCTACGGTCTGGCTTTTTTGTGCTCCGTGCTCGCCGGTCCGCTCGTCGGCGGCCGGATGCCGCTGCACAAAAACCGCAGCCCAGAACTCGAAGGGACCGAGCACTTCTTCTACGCGATCGACGTGGCTCAGTTTGTCGAACCGGACAAATTCCACGACGAGTTGGAACGGACGATCAACGACATCCACGCTCTCGCGCCAGCGGATGGCTTCGATCGAGTCCGCCTGCCGGGCGAACTGGAATCGGAACGTGCGAAAAAATGGGCGGCCGACGGCCTCCCGTTGCATCGCGACCACCTGCGAGACCTGGGCGAACTGGCCACCAAAATGAAATTGCCGGTTCCCTGGCCGACGTGAGTCGGATCATTGAAGCCTGACGCGCCAGCGATGGCCGAGTTGCGAGGTTCCTTCGCTGGCGCGTCAGGCTTCAATGGCGACGATCACCTCACCACGCACTTCACCGCGAATTCGGCTGGTTCCTCGAGGGGCTCACGCCCCCCGCTCGCCAGACTGTCGCACTACTCCTGGGGCGACTTACTTCTTCCCGAGCGCTCGCTGCTGAGCGAAGAACTCCTGCAGGATGCCCCGGCACTCCGCCTGAAGCACACCGCCGAGCACTGTGGCCTGATGGTTGAGGCGGCTGTCGTCGGTGATCTGGTACAGCGTGTGACAGGCTCCGGCCTTCGGGTCGGTGCAGCCGTAGATCACGGTCGGCAGCCGGGCCTGCACGATGGCCCCCGCGCACATCGGGCACGGTTCCAGCGTCACGTACAACGTGCAGTCGAGCAGACGCCAATGCCCGACCGCCTGCGCGGCCTGCGTGAGGGCGATCATTTCGGCGTGCGCTGTCGGATCCTGAAGCGTCTCGCGCTGGTTGTGCGCTTCGCCGATGATCCGGCCGTCCTTGACAATCACCGCTCCGACCGGCACCTCGCCCGCGTCGAATGCCATCCGCGCCTGTTCCAACGCCCGCCGCATGAACACTTCATGCGGACTGAGCAATGGCGCCTGCGATGGCACGAGCGAGAAGTCGTGTTCGTTATCGAGTTGCATGTGTGACACCGCTGCGATTGTAGCGTGCCGGCCGCTTACTCAACCAATGCAAAAAATTTCTCCCCTCTCCCCCTTGCGGAGAGGGGTTGCGGGTGAGGAGCCGTCTACAACTTGCATCACACGCCGCCCCCACCGCCCGTGGCACCGGAGTCCCGCCGGTGCGTCCTCGCCGCTCCAACCCGACCGCACATCCCGCACGATCGCGAAACTCAACGACCTCCCGCCGGTCGCCGCGCCCACAACGGACGGGCGCGAAAGTTGGATACCACCGAGTGCCGACGATGCTTCTGTCGTAGATCAGGCGTTCCAGCCTGACGCAACCGGAAACGGGTCAGGCTGGAAAGCCTGACCTACGATTCTCGGAAAACCGATCTCCCAAACTTTGCCGGTCATGCCGAAAGCAAGCTTCGCCGAAACCTTTCGTCGGACGCTGTTCCAGCCGGGGACACTCGTGCTGATGGCGATGTTTGTAACCGCCGCGTGGTTCGCTCCGCGGCTCGTCCAGACCGTGCCCGACCTGCACCTGAAGCCGGAGTATCAACTCGCCACGACGAAAATCCGGATCACGCAGGCGCCGCATTGGGTGCCGAGCGACCTCGTCGCGCAAGTCGTCAAGAAGGCCGATCTGCCGGAGGAACTGTCGCTGCTCAACGACGGTGTCGTCGAAGACATCGCTCACGCTTTCGGCGAGCACCCGTGGGTCGCCGAAGTCATTTCCGTCCGCAAGTCGCTTCCAGCCGCGATTGACGTGCAGCTCAGCTACCGTCGCCCTGTCGCGATGGTGCAGGTCAAGCAGGGAATGTACCCGGTGGACGCCGAGGGGATTCTGCTGCCGCCCAAAGATTTCTCCGTCGCCGACGCGAAGGAATATCCCGTGATCCTCGACGTCCGCTCGACTCCGCAGGGGCCGGCCGGGAAAAGTTGGGGGGACATCACGGTCACCGGCGCTGCGCGGTTGGCCGACATGCTGGCTCCGCACTGGAAGAAGTTCGAGCTGACCGGCATCGTCGTCCCGAAGGTGACGAAAGCCAGGAGCACGATTGACGACGGCGTGTACGTGCTGAACACCGCGGTTGGCAGCCGGATCACGTGGGGCCGCGCTCCCGGATCGCAGCATCCCGGCGAACTCTCCGTCGAACAGAAAATCGGCCGGCTCGAAAAGTACGTCAAAGACTACGGCGGCTTTGAGAAGCCTCACGGCCCGTACGAGATCGACATCCGCAACTGGAAGTCCATCTCCCGCCGTTCGCTGACCGCGAACCGCCCGGTCGAAACACTGACCGGGATTCGCTAGAGCCGGATTCAAATCCGATTCGGGTGCCACGGGCGGCTTGTCCGCCCGTGCAAAATCCAGCGACGCCCGCACTAGCAGCAAGCTGCCAGTGGCACCCCTCCCTGGTTTTGAAACTCGCTCTACCAGTCCGTGGCACAGGCGTCTCGCCTTTGGTCCTCCCTTAAGACACCGGCGGGACGCCGGTGCCACGGGCTTTCGCGTTGGGTGTTCTCAGTTGGCGCACGCTCCGTGCCGCGCGATACTACATCCCCACCTGAACCGGTCTTCATCGGCTCTGGCCGCCTACCTCAACAACCTGCCTCGACTCGAAAGGAATCCCGCGATGAACCGACTTGCGATTTGGTCCGTGGTGGTTGGAAGTTGCCTGTCGCTCGAAGTCGCTTCGACCCGCGCGGCCGAACCAATCACGCTCGACAACGTCGTGTCCCCGGCCGCCAACTCGCCGGACGAACCGCTGGCGAAGAAGTTCTCGTTCGAAGCGGCCACGTCGTTCCTCGATTCGGCGGCGCTCGCGTGGCAGAAGGAGCGGAAGTGCATGACGTGTCACACGAATTACGCCTTCCTGTACGCTCGGCCGGCGATCGCGATCGACACGCCATCGCACAAGACGGTCAGGGCGTATGCCGAAGAAATCGTCACCGAACGCTGGATCAAGCAGGGGCCGCGCTGGGACGCCGAAGTCGTGGCCACGGCGGCGGCGCTCGCGTTCAACGATTCTTCGACGACCGGCAAGTTGCATCCGACGACGAAAACGGCCCTCGACAAAATGTGGACGCTCCAGCAACCCGATGGCGGCTGGAAGTGGCTCAAGTGCGACTGGCCGCCGATGGAATCGGACGATCACTACGGCGTGACGCTGGCCGCGATCGCGGTTGGCGTGGCTCCCGACAAGTACGCCGACACGGAAGCGGCGAAGCACGGGCTTGACGGCATCCGGCGGTACCTCAAGGTCAACCCCGCGCCGACCGTGCATCATCAAGCCATGATCTTGTGGGCGGCGAGCTACGTCCCCGACCTGCTGAGCGCAAACGAACGGAAGGCGATCGCCGACAAACTCGTCTCGCTGCAAAAGCCCGATGGCGGCTGGTGCCTCGCCACGCTCGGCGACTGGAAGCGGGCGGACGAGACCGAATCGCAAGACACCACGCACAGCGACGGCTATGCGACCGTGTTCGTGATCTACGTCCTCCGCCGCACGGGCGTCCCCGCCGATAACCCGAATCTGAAGCGCGGGGTCGAATGGCTCAAGCAAAACCAACGCGAATCCGGCCGCTGGTTCACGCGGTCGCTGCACAAGGACAACAAACATTTCATCTCGCACGCCGGCACCGCCTTCGCCGTGATGGCCCTCGCCGAGTGCGGCGAAACGGAGGCGAAGACGGTACCGCGATGAGGTTCGAGGCTGCCCAATTCGGCAGACCTTGCAAGCGCGGTTATCGTCAGCGAGGATCGAGGATGGAAGATCGAGGATCGCACATTTCAAGTGAGGTGACCCCATGAGCATTACCGTCGAACTGAGTCCGGAAGAAATCCGGCTGATCAAGCAACTGACGAATGCCGCCAACGAAACGGAGGCCGTGAGTATGGCCGCCCGAGAGTTCTTGCGGCTCATTCGGTTGCGAGAGCTGAAGTCAGTTTCTGGGAAGGTGGACTACGTCAGCAATTGGGAGGAGTTGGAAGCCGCTGAAATCGCCGAGCAGTCATTCCCACAATGAGGTGACGCCGTTGAGCGACTTGGTTTTCGTTGACACCTGTGTTTGGGCAGCCTTCTTCACGAAGGCGGCTTCGGCCGAGAAGAAGGAGGTTGATAATTTGCTCGATGCGGATCGGATCGCCATCGTAGGACCGATCCTCGCCGAAGTTTTGATCGGATTCCGACGAGCGGATCAAGCGAATTGGGTGGCGTCCCGCCTCAAGCTTTGTCACTACATCGAGCTGACGTGGAGTGATTGGCGGGCCGCCGCGAAGCTCGGAAGTGCCTTGGCTTCCCACGGGCACACGCTGCCATTGACGGACTTGATTGTCGCCGCGACCGCCAAACGGCTCGCGGCGTCCGTATACACCACCGATCCACACTTTGATTTGATCAGTGACTTGAAACGGCACACGGTGGCTTTGCCGTGATGGCCCTCGCCGAGTGCGGCGAAACGGGACCGAAGACGGCACAGCGGCAGGGAACACGGAGATGATCGTGATCGCGGAACAGAAGGAATCCAACGATGGACGACGCAACCGTTGAATCGATCCCGACTGTGACAAGCCAGACGCTTGTCAGTGTCGAAACTTGGTGGACTCTACCACTGATCGCGATTGCATTGATCCTGACTGTTCGGCAATTCACCACAACGAAATCCGTGGGCAAAGCCATCTTTGCTTTGGGGTTGCTCGCACTGTCCGTCAAATATGCCATGTACTGGTTCTCCGGTTCGTTTACTTTCGCGTTCTACGTCACACAAACCGCCCTCGACACGCTGGGTTGGCTACTGATCGTTGTTTACAGTTTCTTGCCAGCGGGCCGAACGACACGTTCTGATCCATGCGAAGAGCGTGGCTAGTCGCACGTGGAGCTACCCCATCGTCTCCTGGCGCCATCAAAGGAACCTCACCATGCCAGTCAAACCCATCCCTGACGGTTTCCATTCGATCACGCCGTACCTGTACATCAAGGGGGCGGCGAAGGCGCTCGATTTTTACAAACAGGCGTTCGGGGCCGTCGAGTTGATGCGGATGGAAATGCCCGGTGGAGGCATTGGTCATGCGGAGATCAAGATCGGCGATTCACCGATCATGCTGGCGGATGAGTTTCCCGACATGGGGGTCCGAAGTCCGCAAACGCTCGGCGGGAACGGCAGCAGCATCCTGATTTATTGCGAAGACGTGGACAGCCGCTTCGCCCAGGCTGTGGCCGCCGGCGCGAAGGAGGTGCGTCCGCTGAAAGACCAGTTCTACGGCGACCGCTCCGGCACGATCGAAGACCCGTTCGGTCATCAATGGACGATCGCGACTCACAAGGAAGACGTGACGCCAGAAGAATGTGCTCGCCGTCACGAGGAGATGATGAAGAAACAGGGCAGTCATTAGACGTTGTCATTTTCTTGGAGCCAACCATGTTCAAAACGCCGAAGGCGTTCCGCTCCCCAGCCCAGGGTTGCCGTGCAGCGGCTACCCTGGGTCAACCGGAAGATGCCGCGATCAACCCTGAAAGGGTTGCACAAAGCCCCGGCACAACGATTGTGGAACCCTTTCAGGGTTCTTGGTTTTTCGTCCCCGACAACCCTGGGGGCGCCTCGCAGGCTCGGCGACCCTGGGCTGGGGAGTGGAACGCCTGCGGCGTTCGGCCGGCTCGAATGGCGCCTCGAGACATCGTTTGTCACTTGGCATCAGAGACGTGCGCCCCTCACCCCCAACCCCTCTCCCACTCCGTGGGCGAGGGGAGTACGCGTGTCCATGTCGCGCGATGGATCGTCGGCAGTGTGCTGGCACTGACGATGATCGCCCCAGCGGTTGTCGATGCTCAACAACCGTCTGCCGACCTCCGCCTCACGTTGCGGTCCCGTGTGGAAACGAGCGCGGGGGCAGGGCGGTTTCATGCGGTGACGAAACAGGAGACGTGGAACCCCAAGCAGACGGCTGTCATCGTCTGCGACATGTGGGACCTTCACCACTGCTTGAACGCCACCAAACGCGGTGCCGAGGTGGCTCCGCGGATGAACGACGTGTTGAAGAACGCCCGATCGCGCGGGGCGACGATCATCCATGCGCCCAGCAGTTGCATGGAATTCTACGCCAACCACGCCGGTCGCAAGGCCGCGCTCGCGGTGCCGAAATCGAAGAACCTGCCGAAAGAAATCGGCACGTGGTGCTACAAGATTCCGTCGGAAGAGAAGGGGGCCTACCCGATCGACCAGACCGACGGCGGCGAAGACGACGAAGCCGCCGAGCACAAGGAATGGGCCGACAAGCTGGCGGCGATGGGTCGCAATCCGAAAGCTCCGTGGAAACGCCAGACCGATCTGCTGGAGATTTTTCCTGGCGATTTCATTTCGGACAACGGCGAAGAAATCTGGAGCATCCTCGAACAGCGCGGCATCCCGAACGTAATTCTTGTCGGCGTCCACACGAATATGTGTGTGCTCGGCCGGCCATTCGGGCTCAGGCAGATGGCGAAAAACGGCAAGCATGTCGTGCTGATGCGGGACATGACTGACACCATGTACAACCCGGCGCGGGCTCCGTACGTCAGCCATTTCACCGGCACGGACCTGATCGTCGAACACATCGAGAAGTGGGTCTGCCCGACAGTCACAAGCGATCAGGTTCTCGTTGGATGGGCTTCCAGCCCGTCCGTGAAATCGACGTCGAAAGCGGACGGGTTGGAAGCCCATCCCACGTACTCCAAGCCGTTCAAGTTTTCGAAGGACACGCGCCCGCACGTCGCCATCGTGATGTCCGAAGACGAGTACAAAACGAACGAATCGCTTCCCGCGTTTGCTCGCAAGTATTTGGGGACCGACTTCAAGGTCAGCCTGCTGTTCGGCCGCGACGACGATCTGAACAGCGTGCCGGGACTCGAAGTGCTCGACGAAGCCGATCTGCTGCTGGTCAGCGTGCGCAGGAGAACGCTCCCGACGGGGCAGCTCGATCGGATTCGGAAATTCATCGCGGCTGGCAAGCCGGTGGTCGGGATTCGGACCGCCAGCCATGCGTTCTCGCTGCGGAACAACGCTCCGCCGCCGGACGGTCACGCCGCGTGGACCGACTTCGATCGCGACGTGCTGGGAGGCAACTACCAGAACCACCTCGGCCAGCCGAAGGACGACGGGCCGCAGGTCCACGTGTGGGCAAAGTCGGGCGTCGAACACCCGATCCTCACCGGCATTCCGAAAGGTGAATTCACGGTCGGTACGTCGCTCTACAAAAATCATCCGATCGCGGAATCGGCGACGACTCTGCTGCTGGGCCGATTCGACGGCGTCGAACAACAGCACCCGATCGCGTGGACGTTCCAACGCCAGGACGGCGGCCAGACGTTTTACACGTCGCTCGGCGGCGTGACGGACTTTGCCATGCCGGAGTTCCAGCGTCTGCTGCTGAACGGCATCTACTGGGCGTGCGGCCGCGAGGTCCCCGCCAACTTCACGGTCAAGCGCGATCTCGACGACTTCAAAACCAGTTGGCAGCGGCTGAACGTCCCCGGCGTGTGGGACGATCAGGCGGGCGGAGCGCTCGCGAATTTTGACGGCATCGCGTGGTATCGCTGCTTCGTGAAAGTCCCCGAAGATTGGGAAGGAAAGCCGCTGATCCTCGCTGCGGAAAAGATCGACAACGCGCACGAAGCGTGGTTCAACGGCATTCGTGTGGGAGCCGGAGGAGCGTTCCCGCCCGACTACAAAAGCGGCCTCGATGCGCCTCCCGGCCGGTACTCGATCTCGGCGGAGCATGTCCGGGCGGGGAGCTACAACGTCGTCGCGATTCGTGTCTACGATCACGACGGGCAGGGGGGCTTCAAAGGTCCGGCTCCGACGCTTGTCTCCGGCGATCAGGCGATCTCGCTGCAAGGCGAATGGGAATTCCGCGTTGGCAATGACACCGTGTGGGGACATCGGCCGGAGTCGCTGGCAGCGGGTTCGGCGACGTTCTCGAAAACGATTGCCACGCCCGCCGAACTCGCGCAGGCCGGCACGCAGAAGCCGTTCCCTCCGGCCGAATCGCTGAAGCAGTTCGTCGTGCCGGCGGACCTCCGCATCGACCAGGTGCTCGCCGAACCGATCGTGCGTCAGCCACTCTTTCTCAACTTCGATGAACGCGGCCGGCTGTGGGTCGTGCAGTATTTGCAGTACCCCTATCCGGCCGGGTTGAAGATGGTGAGCAAGGACAAGTTCTGGCGCTCCGTGTACGACAAGATTCCCGAACCGCCGCCACATGGCCCGCGCGGCGCGGACAAGATCACGATTCATGAAGACACCGACGGTGACGGCGTGTTCGACAAACACAAAACGTTTGTCGAAGGGCTGAGCATCACGACGTCGTTCGCGTTCGGACGCGGCGGCGTGTGGGTGCTCAATCCGCCGTACCTCCTGTTCTACCCCGACAAGAATCACGACGACGTCCCCGATGGCGACCCGGTCGTGCATTTGCAGGGGTTCGGGATGGAGGACACGCACTCGGTCACGAACAGTCTGCGCTGGGGGCCGGATGGCTGGCTGTACGCAACGCAGGGGAGCACCGTGAGCGCGCACGTCCTGCGTCCGGGGATCGACAAGGAACCGATTGCCCACACGATGGGTCAGCAAGTCTGGCGGTATCACCCCGAGACGCGGCGGTTCGAGGTGTTCGCAGAGGGCGGCGGCAACGCCTTCGGCTGCGAGATGGACGACGCCGGCCGAGTCTTCTCCGGCCACAACGGCGGCGACACGCGCGGCTTCCACTACGTGCAGGGAGGCTACTCGCAAAAAGGTTTTCAAAAGCACGGGGCGTTGTCGAACCCGTTCACGTTCGGATATTTCCCGCCGATGAAACATCACAGCGTGCCGCGATTCACGCACAACTTCGTGATCTACGGCGGCGGTGCGTTGCCGGCGGATTACGCGGGGAAACTGTTCGGAGTCGAACCGCTGCAAGGGCAGGTCGTGCAAAGTCAGTTCGACCCGGACGGTTCGACGTTTCAAACCAAGGACATCAACCGCGTGGTCACCACGACCGACAAATGGTTCCGGCCGGTCGAGATCAAAGTCGGACCCGACGGCGGCATCTACGTGGCCGACTTGTACGAGGCTCTGATCGCGCACGGTCAGCATTTCGAAGGCAAGGTCGACAAGACAAACGGCCGCGTTTACCGACTCGCCGCGAAGGACGCGAAGCCGCTTGCGCCGTTCGATCTCGGCCGGAAATCGTCCGCCGAACTCGTCGAAACGCTGCGGCATCCGAACCGCTGGTTCCGGCAGACCGCGCTGAGGTTGCTCGCCGACCGTCGCGACGCCTCCGTCGTCCCGCTGCTTCGCGAACAGATCGGGAAGTCCAGCGGCCAGTTCGCCGTCGAATGCCTGTGGGCGCTGAATCTGAGCGGCGGGTTCAACGACGACGTGGCCACGAAGACGCTCAACCACAGTGACCAGTTCGTGCGCCAGTGGACGGTGCGGTTGTTGTGCGACGGGCGGCAAGTGTCCCCCGCGATCGCTCAGCAACTCGCCGAAGTCGCCTCAGGCGAGGCTTACGTTTACGTGCGAAGCCAACTCGCGTCGTCCGCGCGCAGGCTCCCCGTGGCCGATGCGCTGTCAATTGTTCGCCCGCTGCTCGCGCGATCGGAAGACGTGACCGATCCGCAATTGCCGCTGCTCTTGTGGTGGGCGATTGAAGCGAAAGTCGCGGATTCAGCTTCTCCCCTCTCCCCTCGGGGGAGAGGGGTTGGGGGTGAGGGGGCCGAGCGCGCAGGAACGGTCCATTCGCAAGCGACCCCCTCACCCCGACCTTCTCCCCCAAGGGGAGAGGGAGGTTCTGCGCGGGCCGTCCTCGCGATGTTCGAGGATCGCGAGCTCTGGAAACAGCCGCTCATGCAGCAGCACATCGCGTCGCGGCTGATGCAGCGATTCGCCGCGTCCGGTGCGCGGCAGGACTTGTTGAACGCGGCCAAACTGTTCTCGCTCGCGCCCGACGCCGAGTCCACGAAGCTACTGATGGTTGGCTTCGAAGCCGCATTCAAGGGACGACCGCTCGCCAGCCTGCCGCCGGAACTCACGGCGCAGCTCGCGAAGGCCGGAGGCGGTTCGCTGTCGCTGCGGTTGCGGCAGGGTGATGCGGCGGCGGTGGCGGACGCGCTCAAGCTCGTGGCGGACGACAAAACGGAGAAAACTCAGCGCGTGGAATTCATCCAGACGTTTGGCGAAATCAACCAGCCGGCATCGGTGCCGGTGCTGCTCAAGTTGTTGGAGACCTCGAAGGACGACGAAGTCCGCAACGCGGCGCTTACGGCTTTGCAGTCGTACAAGCTGGACGAAATCGGTTCGACCGTCGTGCGGCTTTACGGTTCGTTCTCGGACGACGTGCGGACGACGGCGCAGACGCTGCTCGTCAGCCGAGCGAACTGGACGCGGCAGTTGCTGGAAGCCGTGAGCGCGGGGCAGATCGACGCCCGCTCGCTGCCGCTGGACGTGGTCCGCAAGTGTACGCTCCACCGCGACGACCGCATTGCCCAGATTGTGGCTCAGCATTGGAAGGACCTCGACGGCGCATCGACCGCCGAAATGCAGACGCAACTCGCGCACTTCTCGACCGTCTTGAAAACCGGCTCGGGCGACCCGTGGCAAGGGAAGTCGCTGTTCAACAAGTCGTGCGCGAAGTGCCACATTTTGTTCGGCGAAGGGGGGCGAGTCGGTCCCGACCTGACATCGTTCAAGCGGGACGATTCGCAGCACATTCTGCACAACGTCGTGAACCCCAGCCTCGAAGTGCGCGAGGGGTTTGAAACCGTGCTGATCGTCACCGACGAAGGGCGCACAGTGACGGGTTTCGTCTTCGACCAGGACAGCCAGGTGGTCGTGGTCCGCGGCGTGGACGGACAGAACATCACCGTCGCCCGCGATCATATCGACGAGATGCTGCCGCAGAAGAAGTCGATCATGCCCGAAGGCCTGTTGAAAGACCTGACCGATCAGCAGGTGCGGGATTTGTTCTCGTATCTGCGAAGTGCGCAGCCGCTCAATTGATTGCCGATCGGCGGTTTTCGATTTGAGGATGGAGGATCGAGGATGGAACTGCTGAGGCTGACCGATTTGCTGAGCCAGCGCATGCCGGCAGTCATGCGTTGGGCCGGCAGCGTGGCGCGGCGCATGCGGAGTTTCAACATTGCGATCGACGGGGCGAAGCAGTCGGGAAGTTCCAACACCGATGCTCTGACGCTGGCCGATCTCACCGTGCAGGAACTGCTCGTCGGAGCGCTGCGAGATTGCGATCCGATTTTTCGGGGGTGCCGGATCGAAGCGGAAGAGACGACCGGCGATCTCGCTCGGTTCGCGACCGAGGCGGAGTACACGCTCGCACTCGATCCGATCGACGGGACGAAACAGTATCGCGACCGAACTGGCAACGGGTATTCGATCATCCTGACGTTGCGGTCGCCGGAGACGGTTCACTACTCGCTCGTGTTCATACCGGAAAGCGGCGAGCACGGGACATGGGTTCAAGCGGTGGGAGATCGCGTCGTCTGCGGGCCGGACGATCCCGATCGACCGGCGGCGGAAGTGCTTCACGGATTCCAACCGATCAAGTCCGGCGTTCGGCCAGCCTCGAAAAAAATCTACATGATCGGCTTCCAGCAGCACGACGTCGCCAAGGCGAAGCTGGTCACGGCGGCCGGCCTGGAAGGCGTGCCGGCGGACGAGTGTCCGGGTTGTTTGTACGAACTCATGGCGCGCGGCGACTACGCGGCGTCTCTGATTCATTCGCCGAATGTCTACGATTTCGCCGCGGGTTTGCACATCGCCCGCATCTTCGGCGGCGATGCGGTGTGGGTCCACAACGGCCAGTCGGTGCGGTTCCACGAGCTGTGGATGGACGAACGGGCGCACATGCTGCGCCTGCCGGGTATCATCGCCACCAGTCCCGACCGATCGGTCCGCGAAACGCTGTGCCGGGTCGCACGCGATTGGAATCCGATCCGGTACACGGACTGAACCCGATCTCGGCGATTGATCTGTTGGCCGACCGGCCAACTCGGCCGATCCTGCTGCTCAAGTTTTCCGGTTGTGCCGACGATACAAACTGCGGAGTCTGTGCGCTCGGATCGCGCTGGGGAACCGCTGCGCCGCGACAGACAGGGAGGTTCCATGTCCGCGTTTTTTCCGAAGCGACGACCGTTCGCCGTCGGCCTCGGTTTGATCGCGCTGACGTGGGCTTTGAGCCGGCCGGCTTCAGGCCAGGATTTCGTTCCTTCCCAGGGATCAACGGACACCGAGACACGAAAAGAATTGGAACGGTCGATTCAGGAGTTGCGAGACCGCTTGGCCGACACGGAACGGCGACTCGCGGAATCTGCCGGACGGAGCGAGCAACCGCTCACCGCACGAACGGTCGACGACGCTGGCGATTTCTTCGCGGGACAAGCTGCGTCAACCGGCGGCGTGCGCAGCGATACGAGCCGCTTGTCGGAGCTTGAGCGGCGTTTCACCGAGATGGAGGCGAAAATTCAAGCGGCCACGGCAGCGAAACCGGAAAAGAAAAAGGAATCGTATCCGACCTTCAAGATCACGGGATTCACGCAACTCGATTCGGCCTGGTACTCGCAGGATGCCGACAACATGGCCACAGTCGGAGATGCGCAAGACGGCACCGGATTTCGCCGCGTGCGCTTCGCCGTGAATGGCAAAGCGGCGGAGTTCACGAACTATCAGCTCGAAGTTGATTTTGCCACGGTAGGACGGCCGAGTTTTTTCGACACTTACGCCGAACAGGCCAATCTGCCGTTTCTGGGCGACGTCCGTGTCGGTCACTTTTTGCAGCCGTTCAGCGTCGATGCCATGAGCGGGTTCCGAAACCTGCCGCTCATCGAACGGTCGCTGCCGTTTCTCGCCTTCGTGCCGTTCCGACGCACGGGCATCATGGCTTCCAACAGGACCGAGGATGATCTCACTCACTGGAGTTACAGCGTGTTCCGCACCGGCGGGTTTAACAACGCCCCGCTGGGGGACTCACGGTTCGCCACCGACTTTGGGGATGTCGGCGGTTACTCGTTCTCGACGCGCGTCACGCACTTGGTTTATTACGATGACCCGACCGATTGCCAACGCCTGTGGCACATCGGGACGTCCTACGACTACAGCCAACTCGGCGCGAACGACGCCATCGGCAGCGGCTTCAACGGCAACGCCGGAATCCCCAAGCCATCCTACCAGGCGCGCACGACTCCCGAGTTCGGTCCCCTGGGCTTGCCGGATTTGGGATCCAGTTTCGGCAGCGCCGTCAACGGCACGCCTTTGTTCGTGGACACCGGACGCTACGAGGCCGGCAGTTTCAATCTGTGGGGAGTCGAGACCGTCTATCAGGATGGTCCGCTCAGTTTTCAGGCCGAGTGGATGGCCACGCAGGTGAACAGCGTGGTCGGGCCGGTGTTTTATCACGGGGCGTACGCGGAGGTGATGTACCGGCTGACCGGCGAGCATCGCGTTTACGACAAGAAACTCGGATCGCTGAAAAACCCGGTTCCGTTCACCGACTTCATCTCATCCAAGGGTGAGCAATGGGGGATCCACGGTTGGGGCGCGTGGGAAATCGCCGCCCGCTGGTCATTCGTCGATCTGCGGAACCCCGCCAGCTTGAACGGCCATTACTACGACAGCGCCACCAACACATTTACGGGAACCAATGGCGTTGGAAACGGCATCCTCAACGATGCAACAGTGGGAGTCACGTGGTTTCTGAATCAGCACACCAAATTGCAATTCAACTGGATTCACGCCATGTTGAACAACGCGGCCAACGGGCACAGCGTGGCCGATCTGTATGTCACCCGAGTCCAAGTGGACTTTTGATGCGGAAATGGATTGTTGAAGGTCCGCACGAGAACTCGTGCTGTCGACACTTGAGCCGTGGAATCAACGCAGCGGCTGCTTCGCTTCGACCAGAATGCCGCCGAGTTTGAGTACGCGGTGTAGCGGCCACATTCAAAGCGGCACGCTGACCGACCTGACTCTCGGCTTGAACTGGTACTACGCGGTGAGGTCGCGGGTGATGTTCAATTACATCCACGCCTTCCTGGACCGCGACAGTCTTCGCAGCAACGCCGACATCTTTGCCATGCGGTTTCAGTTCGCATTTTGAAGCACGGCCGGCAAAATCGTCACGTTGGAACTGGTGACGCGACGATACAGGACGACAAGGCGCTCGCCGACCGCACGAGGACCATCCGAAGCAAGCCAATTCATGGACGAGTTGGACGCACTAACATTGCGCCGCCACGCTCGATTCGGGCTGGCCCGGGGGGACTGCTTCGGACTTTTGATCTGCGGCGGAACTTGCCTTTTTGATCTGCGGAGTGGCTCGTGCGGCCGATCCGCCACCGCGCGTGTCCGCATCTCCAGCGGCTGCCGCTCGGCGGGCTTCCCCTGCCGGGCTTCAGGAACCCGCTCCGGTCGGTACCGCACCCGACGTATCGGCGAATCAGAAATCGGCGGACGACCTGCTGGATCTGCCGCTCGAACGATTGGCCGCGCAGTCGGTGGTGGTTCCGGCGTTGCAACAAGTGGTGAACACGGTCAGCCGCCAGGAGAGCACGGTGGGCAAGTCGCCAGCGGCCGTGTTTGTGATCACCAACGAAATGATCCACCGGAACGGCGCCACGTCGATTCCCGAAGCACTCCGCATGGCTCCCGGCCTGAGCGTGGCTCGGATCGACTCGAACAAGTGGGCGGTCAGCGCGCGAGGTTTCAACGATCGGTTCGCCAACAAATTGCTCGTCCAGATCGACGAACGCGTGGTCTACAACTAACTCTTCGGGGGCGTCTATTGGGATGTGCCCGACGTCGTGTTGCAGGACGTGGAGCGGATTGAAGTGATCCGGGGACCGGGAGCGACCGTGTGGGGTTCCAACGCGGTCAACGGCATCATCAACATCATCACGAAGAATTCTAAGGAAACGCAGGGCGTCATGGTGTCCGCCGTGGGTGGCACCGAAGACAAAGGAATCACCAGCGTGCGAATTGGGGGGAGCAACGGCGACGAGACTCTGCACTACCGCGTTTACGGCAAATGGTTCGAACGCGACAAACAGTACTTACCGAGCGGTGCGGCGCAGTTGCCGCCGCCCACGGTTCCGGCCGGCTTCTCGCCCATTCCTTTTACCAGCCCCAACGACGATTGGCGCGCGGGGCGGAGCGGCTTTCGGATCGACTGGAACGCGAGCGACTTGGACACCCTATGTTGCAAGGCGAAGCGTCCGGCGTCAGCAGCGGACGGAGCGACTTTCGCCCGCAAACAGTGGCCCCGTTCGTCTGGCAGAATCTTGACGACGAAGTCTCGATCGGCGGCGATGTCCTCGCACGCTGGCAACATGAAACCGGGGAAAACGCGAATTGGGCGCTGCAATTCTTTTGGGACAGCTTGGGTCGCCAGTCCGAACACTTCGACAACGTCAACGCCATCAACGTCAACCATCCCCTCAACGTCAAGGTCGTGAATTTCCGCGCCGACACCTACGATCTGGATTTTCAACGGCAGTTTCCTCTGCCCGAACGGCAGAAATTCATCTACGGCCTCGGCTATCGGCAGGTGGATACGTTTTTCGCAGGCACCTCGGGTGACGGCGGATTTGCCATCGGGTCGAACCCGGCGTTCCGCACGTTGACTCGCTACGCTGCGTTTTTGCAGGACGAGTTCACGCTCGTCGACGATCAGTGGTATTTCACCGCGGGATCAAAATTCGAGCGCAACACGTTTGCCGGGTTCCAATGTCAACCAACGGGGCGATTACTTTGGACGCCGACCGCGCGGCAGTCCGTGTGGGGAGCGGTTTCGCGAGCTGTGCGGATTCCCACGGCCAGCGAGAACGCGATCAGCGTCACCGGATTCACAGCATCACCCGGAGTGTTCGTGCAGACCCGGGGGAATCCAAACCTGGCTGCGGAAGACGTCATGGCGTATGAGTTGGGCTATCGCGCACAGCCCACCGATGAGTTTTCGTTGGACACCGCGCTCTTCTACAACGTCTACGACAATCTCGTGGGATCGAGGACCGGCGCACCGATTCCAGGGCCGCCGCTCATCATTCCCGCGATCCTTGAGAACGTCCTGAGCGCGGAGACCTACGGCATCGAACTCGCCGCGAATTGGAAGCTGACCGACACGTGGCGATTGCAGGCCAACTACTCGTTCTTGAAGCTGCTGGTCCACAGCGACCCCGGCATCAATCCGAGTCTGGAGCGATCGACGGAGGGACAAAGCCCGCAGCACCAGGTTTACCTGCAATCGTCCTGAGACTTGACCAAGACGGTGGAGTTCGACTTGATCGGGCGTTACGTGGACCGTCTGACCAATTTTCCGTCGGTCTCGCCCAACACGGTGCCGAGTTACATCTCGCTGGATGCCCGTCTCGGGTGGCGGCCGAACGACACTTGGCAACTCGCCGTGGTCGGCCAGAATCTGCTCGACAGCCACCACCTGGAATTCGGTGGGAACCAGTTCTTGTCCGCACCGCTGATCGAAGTCCAGCGTGGCGTGTACGGAATGATCACCTGGCAGCATGAGATCGGCCCCCGGCAGGTTCGCAAATCGCTTGCGACCGGATGACGAGACCGGCCCCCGTTCGGCGGCGGGTCCGCTCGTCTGTGACAGCATCACCTCCCTGCCGATTCACGGCGGCTCCTCAGCACTCGCCGGTGTGCCGACGTTGCTTGTGGATGAGGGGCGAAGTAAGCTGAATTTCACGAGTCGAGTCATGTCTGACTTTTTGTGCGCGCCCGCAAACCTGTTGTTCGTCTTACTCGGATGGTGTCCGGCTGTTGGCCCGTTCGAACATGATCGGATTCCTTGAGTCGCTGCTCATGATTGGCATCCGACGCACCGCCTGGATTTGCTGGCTGAGCCTGCTGGCGCTCGACGTTCGGACGGCCGCCGCGCAGGTCAACCAGGAATACGATCTCAAGGCAGCCTACCTGTATCGCTTCACGCAGTATGTGGAATGGCCGAAAGACGCCGCCGGCGCGGACAACACGTTTGTGATCGGCGTGGTGGGGCAGGACCCCTTCCCGAGCCAGCTCGACCGAATCGCCAAGGCGAAGAAGGTTCAGAACAAGCAAATCATCATCCGCCGATTTGCCTCGGCCAAGGATTATCAACCCTGCCACATCCTGTTCGTGTCGGCGTTCGCCGCGAAGGACAGCGACGAAAAGTCCGCCGAGCAACGTCTGAGCACGCTGCTGCCCAAAACCAAGGGTACTCCCGTGTTGCTGGTCAGCGATGCTCCCGGCCTGGCGAGCAAAGGAGCGGTCATCAATTTTTTCGTCGATCAGCAGGAGAACCGCATCAAACTCGAAGTCAACCGCGAGGCGGAGAAGCAGGCAGGCTTGAGAATCAGTTCGGAACTGTTGGAACTCGGCGTCGTAAAAATCGTCGGCACAACCCGGTGAGGTCGGTCACGGAACCGCATCAGCATGCGTGCATTTCGAGACGTATCCATTCGCAACAAGTTGACGCTCCTGCTGGGCGCCGTCGTCAGCGCCGCGCTCGTGTTGTCCTGCGTGGCATTCGTCGTGAACGACGCCCGCACGGCCAGGTCGTCGATGATCGATCAGCTCTCGGCTCTGACGGACCTGTTGGCCCGCAAGAGCGGCGCGGCCTTGAGTTTCAACGACGAGGTCGGTGCCAAGCAGGTGCTTTCCTCGTTGCACCTCGAACCCTCGGTCGTGTTCGCCTGTACCTACGATGCGGACGGTGAAGTCGTGGCGACGTACAACGCGCCCGACACCGAAGGCATCTCGCCCCCGGAGCCTTCTCCCCACGGACACCGCTTCAGCGACACGGGGTTCCTCGAAATATCAAAGGGGATCACTCAGAACAACGAGCGGATCGGGACGGTCTATCTGCGAGCCAGCCTGGCCCGCTTGCGAGACCAATTCCGGCGGCAACTCTGGATCGCGGCGATCATTCTTACGTTGGCCTTGGGCACAGCCATTGTGCTGGCGTCGCAACTTCAGCGCGTGATTTCCAACCCCATCCTGCGGCTGGCGGATGCCACGCAGACCGTCAAAACGACCGGCAATTTCTCCGTGCGCGTCGAACGACAGGAGGACGACGAGTTGGGGCAGCTCTACGACGGCTTCAATTCCATGCTGGATCAGATTCAGCGCCGGGATGCGGAACTCGCGCAACACCGTCAGCATCTGGAGGACATGGTTCGCGAGCGCACCGAGCAATGGCGGCAGGCCAAGCTTGTCGCCGAAGCGGCCAGCCTGGCCAAGAGCGAATTCCTCGCCAACATGAGCCATGAAATCCGCACGCCGATGAATGGGATCATCGGCATGACCGAATTGACGCTCGACACGGCGCTCACACAGGAGCAGCGCGAATACCTCGGCATGGTGAAATCGTCCGCCGATGCGCTGTTGGCCGTCATCAACGACATCCTCGACTTTTCCAAGATCGAAGCCCGCAAGTTGCAACTGGAAGAGATCGAGTTCAACCTGCGCGACACCTTGGGGGACACGATGCGCGTGCTGGCCCTCCGCGCACAGCAGAAGGGTCTGGAACTGGCCTGCCACATTCCGTCGAGCGTGCCCGAAGTGCTGCGCGGTGATCCGGGACGGTTGCGGCAAATCCTGGTCAACCTGATGGGCAATGCCATCAAGTTCACGGACCGCGGCGAGGTCGTCGTCGATGTGGCTGTCGAATCCAACGGCCAACCGCACGCGCCAGCCGCAAATCCGCCGCGCGATGCCGGGGCGATTCAGCTTCACTTTTACGTTCGAGACACCGGCATTGGCATTCCGCCGGAGAAACAATCCAAGATCTTCAAAGCCTTCGGGCAGGCGGACGCTTCCACCACGCGGCGATACGGCGGCACAGGCCTGGGTCTGACCATATCCGCGCATGATGGGCGGGCGAATCTGGGTTGAGAGTGCGGTCGGCCGCGGAAGCACGTTCCATTTCATCGCACGGTTCGGAGTCGTAGCGGAAAGTGCGTCGCCCGCGCAGCGAGCACGCCCCACGCACCTGTCCGGCGTCTCCGTACTCGTCGTGGACGACAACACCACGAACCGCCGCATCCTTGATGAAATGCTGTCGAACTGGGGCATGCGGCCCACGGTCGTGGATGGCGGTTCCGCCGCCTGGCAACTCCTCCAGCAAGCCGCCTCGTCCGGCGAACCGTTTTCGCTGGCACTGCTGGATGTGCACATGCCGGTCATGGATGGCTTCATGTTGGCGGAACAGATTCGGAACGACGCGCAGTTGCAGAAGACAGTGCTGGTCATGTTGACATCCGCCGGCCACGTCGGCGACGTGGCCCGTTGCCGCGACCTCGGCATTGACGCCTATCTGATGAAGCCCGTCAAGCAGTCGGAATTGCTGGATACCATCTTCAATGTCCTTGGGACATCGTTGGCCCATGGCGAACCGCTCGCGTCCTCTGCTGCCGCCTCCGCCTTCGGTCGGCGGTGTCTGCACATCCTGCTGGCCGAAGACAACGCGGTCGATCAGAAGCTGGCGGTGCGGTTGCTCGAAAAACAAGGGCACAAGGTGGTTGTCGTTGGCAGCGGAAGCCAGGCCGTTGCCGCGTGGGAGCATCATCCGTTCGATCTGATCCTGATGGATGTGCAAATGCCCGAGATGGACGGGTTCGCGGCCACACGACTCATTCGATCGCGCGAGCAGGAAACCGGACGCCGGATTCCCATCGTGGCCATGACCGCTCACGCCATGAAGGGAGACCGCGAATTGTGTCTCGACGTCGGCATGGATGGCTATGTCTCCAAACCGATCCAGCCGACGGAACTTTACAACGCGATCCTTTCCGTGATTCCGCCCGAAGAATCATCGAGCCAGCCAGCGCTCGACGATCCATCGAACACCACTCGTCTCCACGCGGCCGTACTGAAACAGGTGGATGGGGATGAACGACTCCTCCAGGAATTGGCCGCGGTCTACCTCGAGGAATGTCCGAAGTGGATGGCAGAGCTCTCTGATGCCTTCACCCGGCAGAACGCCGCGGCGATTCGGCGTGTGGCCCACTCGCTTAAGGGTTCGGTTGGAATCTTCTGCAGCGCCGACAACGGCGAAGCATTTGCGGCAGCCCAGCGGATGGAGTCAATCGGGAGCGAAGCCAACTTCGCCGCAGCGGCCGCAGCCTACGCATCGCTCGACGCCGCTGTGACGCGCCTGCGGCCGAGCGTCAGCCGGTTTGCTGAAAACGGTTCGCCGCCCGTTCCAGAGCGGGAGTCGTCCGTGCATTGACGGCGCGACGTCGCGTTCGCGAACAGGCCTCATCAGAGCGGCTTCTTCGCCTCGACCAGAATGCCGCCAAGTTTGAGCACGCGGTGGAGTGGCGTCAGCCAGAGTTGCGAATGCCACGGCAAACCGGATTCTTCGCAGGCGGCACGCAGTTCGTGGCGGCTGTACGTCCGGCATTTCCAAGTGTGGCTGGTGAGCGATCCGGAAAACGTGTTTTCCGTGGCGAGCAGCAGCAGGCTGCCTCCCGGATTCAGCACGCGGGCCACTTCGCGCAGGCCCGGTCGCGGGTCGGGAAGATGCTCCAGCACCCAACCGCACGTCACGCAGTCAAACGATCCGTCGGCGAACGGGATGTGCAACAGATCGCCCACGACGTAGTTGGGCCGTTCGCTGCGGAGACGCATCCGTGCCCGGCGCAGCATCTGGTGCGACAAATCGAATGCGGTCAGATTGGCCGCCGGTTCCGCGACTTTCAGCAGATGACCGAGGATTTGCCCCGCTCCCGATCCCACGTCGAGGATGTCCCGAAACCGCGAGACATCAAACTGCTTCGTGCGCAGAATCCGGCCAACGAGTGGCTCGTGCAGCGACACCATGCTGGCCAGTGCCAGCATGGCTCCGGCAGGTCCGTCGTACAGATGCTTCACCCGCGAACGATACTGTTGCAGACTCAGTCGTCGGATCCCCTGGAATTCCGCCAGTCGCTTGAGTCGCCGGGCAGGCGACACCGGCAATGATGGCGGCGGTATCGATACCGGCTGTTTGGATTTCACCGAAGCTGACTTGCGAGACATGATTGGAACCGATCGCTCGGCGGAAGTTTCTGGCAGGGTTATGGTTGTTTCATCCGCTCCAAAGCGGACCGCCGCTTGAACGACCTCGGAGCGCATACTATATTCAGGCAGCTTCCCGTTTTTCAACTTGAGCGTTCCCTATCTTTTCATTCGACTGCATTTCGCGTTCCACTTGATTTCGCGACACGGATCCCTGTCCGATGCCCCAGATCGTCGACATCCGAAAGGCAGACGATCCGCTCGATGCGATCCAACGGGCAACCCGAATCCTGCAAGGGGGGGGCCTGATTGGTGTCCCCACAGAAACTGCCTACGCCGTCGTGGCGTCTGCCGGTCAGATTGAAGCCGTGCAGCGCCTCATGAATCTCGCACGTTCATTCGTCAGCGATCCGCCGGTGCTCGTCGTGCGCGATCTCATCGACGCACAAAGGATCGTCTCCGATGTGGGCCCGATCGGTTGCAAGTTCCTGAGTCGATGTTGGCCTGGCCCTGTGACGTTGTGCTTCGGGAGCAGTGGTGAGCCGCACGACGCGGCCACGATTTCGTCCACCGGCACGCTGGTGATCGCCGACGTAGTACGCCAAGCGCTTGGCCCCGACGGCGTGCGAATGCGGATGTCCGCTCACCCTGTCCCCCAAACGCTCGTCGACCACCTGTCCGATCCGCTCGTGTTCAGCGGTGAAGAGCCCGCGAATGGAAAGCCACTTCAAACCGCGAGCGAACTTGTCGCCCGCACGGACAACGACCTCGAGCTTGTTCTGGATGACGGTCCCAGCCGGTTCGGTGGACCGACGACGGTCGTGCGCGCGGACAAGTCAAGCTGGAGTGTGCTGCGGGAAGGCGTCGTTTCGGCCCGGACCATCGCCCGGTTGGCCTGCGACGTGTACCTCTTCGTCTGCACCGGAAACACCTGTCGCAGCCCGATGGCCGAGGTGTTGTTCCGCAAGCTGCTGGCCGACCGCTTGGGATGCTCGGAGGATGCTCTCGTTGATCGCGGCTACGTGATCGAATCCGCGGGTATCTCCGCCGTGCTGGGCTGCCCACCGAGTCCCGATGCGGTTGAAACGCTGCGGGCGCGTGGCGTCAACCTGCATTCGCACGCCAGCCAGCCGCTCACGGAGCGACTGTTGCAGCACGCGGATTACATCTTTACCATGACTCACAGTCATCGTGAGTCCATTTTGTGGGAACACCCTGAGATGGCGGAGCGCGTGCAAGTTCTGGCACGCGACAACTCCGACATTCCGGACCCCATTGGCATGGGCCCGGCCGAGTACAAGCGCTGTGCCGACGAGATCGAGCGGCATCTGCGGCGAATCTTGGTCGAACACGTCGCCTGATCGGGCCGCCTGCCCGATCCGACGCCGTATCGTCACCACGCATGATCGTCGTTGATTCACAACTTTGCCGCCACCTTCCGCCTCCGCCATGAAAATTGCCGTCGCGAGCGACCATCGAGGCTTCGTCATCAAGGGAAAGATCCTGTTGATGATCCGCGAGCTTGGCCACGAAGCGATTGACTTCGGTCCGAACGCTCCCGAGAGCGTGGACTATCCCGACTTCGCCGCCAAGGTGGCGGAGGCCGTGTCGAAAAAAGAAGCGGACCGTGGCATCCTAATCTGCGGCACGGGCATGGGGATGTGCATGACGGCCAACAAATTTCCCGGCGTGCTCGCCACGTCATGCCACGATGAACTGACCGCCGAGATGGCCCGCCTGCACAACAACTCGAACGTGCTCTGCCTGTCCGCCGACCTGCTGGGAGATCGCCTGATCAACCGGATGGTCCACGTCTGGCTGATCACCGAGTTCGAAGGCGGCCGGCACCAGCGCCGAGTCGAAAAGATCGCGCAAATCGAGCAAGCGTTGAGGAACACGACTCCGCAAAAGTAGGATGGTGCCCTCGGCCGTCCGGTATCTTTATCTTTCGTCTGCGAGCAGGACGGCCGAGGGCGGCCATCCTACAACGGCAACACGACATGAGGAGACATACCGAATGGAATTACGACGAGCCGCTCTGAAATACGCCAAATCTCACGAATGGGTGGACCTGCAAGGCGATGTCGCGACGATCGGTCTCTCCGAATTCGCGGTCAAGGAACTGACCGACCTCGTGGACATCGACCTGCCGGCGCCGGGAAAGAAGCTCACAGCCGGGCAGATGTTTGGTGTGATCGAGAGCGTCAAAGCGGTCAGCGACCTGTATGCACCGGTTTCTGGCGAAGTGATTGAAGCGAACAAGATCGTTCAAAACGACGTCACCAAGATCGCCGACGATCCTCTGGGAGCCTGCTGGCTCATCAAGGTCCGCGTCCCCGCCGGGACGAAGCTCGATCACCTGCTGTCGTTCGACGCCTACGAAAAAGTCGCGGCGGCGGGACACTAACTCAATGACGAATGACGAAGTACCCAATGACGAAAGAACAACAAAGCCCGAATGACGAATTGTTTCGGCAAGCGATCGGAGCACGTCCTCGTGGGGCCACCTATTCGTCATTCGAGCTTCGTCATTCGTCATTCTTTCGTCATTGAGTATTTCGTTCTTCGTCATTCTTCCGAACATGCCGCTTGACCTGCCACATCCCGACCGCTTCGTCGCCCGACACCTCGGCCCGTGCGAGGACGAACTCGCCGAAATGCTCGCCGCGCTCGGAGTCGCCTCGCTGGACGAACTCGTGGACCAGACCGTGCCCGAAGCGATCCGGATGCGTCGCCCGCTCGACCTGCCGCCCGCCGCGACCGAACAGGAGATGCTTGCGGAACTGCAAAGCATCGCCGCGAAAAATCAGGTGTTTCGGTCGTACATCGGCCTCGGCTACGCCGACTGCTTCACGCCGCCGGTCATTCTGCGGAACATCCTGCAAAACCCCGGTTGGTACACGGCGTACACTCCGTATCAAGCCGAGATCTCGCAGGGGCGTTTGGAAGCGTTGCTGAATTACCAGACGATGGTCTGCGACCTCACCGGGCTGGATGTGGCGAACGCGTCTTTGCTCGACGAAGCGACCGCCGCCTCCGAAGCGATGACCATGCTATTCGGGATCGCGGACCACGACCGAGCACGACCGTTTTTCGTTTCGACCACGTGTCATCCGCAAACGATCGCTGTGGTGGGGACACGGGCGGAGCCGCTTGGGATTGAAGTCGTCGTCGCCGACCATCGGTCGTTCGACTGGAGCCGCAAGCCGTTCGGAGCCCTCGTGCAGTACCCCGCCAGCGACGGTGCGGTTCTCGATTGGCGTCCGTTCTGCGATCAGGCGCACGCGGCCGGAGCGCTCGTAGTGGCGGCGACCGACCTGCTGGCTCTCACGCTGCTCGCGCCGCCTGGCGAATGGGGAGCCGACATCGCGATCGGAAACTCGCAGCGATTCGGCGTGCCGCTCGGGTACGGCGGGCCTCACGCCGCATTTTTCGCGACGCGGAAGGAACACATCCGCCGCATGCCGGGGCGGCTCATCGGCGTGTCTCGCGACGCAAACGGCAAGCCGGCTCTGCGCATGGCCCTGCAAACCCGCGAACAACACATCCGCCGCGAACGGGCCACGTCAAACATCTGCACCGCACAGGTTCTGCTCGCCGTCGTCGCGGGGATGTACGCCGTGTACCACGGCCCCCGCGGACTACGATTCATCGCCGAGCGGGTTCACTCCCTCGCGTCGCATCTCGCCGCCGCGTTGAAGGATCTCGGGATCACGATCCGCCACGAAACCTTCTTCGACACCGTGTGCGTGGAAGGCACGGCACCGCAAGTCGCTGGCTGGATCGAAGCGGCCCGGTCGCGGCACATGAACTTCCGCGTGATCGACGCGCAAACGATCGGCATCACGCTTGAAGAGACGACCAGCCCGCCGGATGTGGCGGAGATTCTGGACGTGTTCTCTCCCCTCGCCCCCGCAGGGGGAGAGGGGCCGGGGGAGAGGGGCGAGCGTCTCGGAGCGTCGTCTGCGAATCGTCAGCAAGAGACGCGCGGCCCCCTCACCCCCAATCCCTCTCCCCCGGAGGGGAGAGGGAAGCAAGGAATGGCACTGCCCCCGTCGCTCCGCAGAACGTCCGCGTACCTTCAGCACCCGGTCTTCAACACGCACCATTCCGAAACCGAGTTGCTGCGGTATCTCAAGTCGCTCGAAAACCGCGACTTCTCGCTCACGCACGGGATGATCCCGCTTGGGTCGTGTACGATGAAATTGAACGCGACGGCTGAAATGGTCCCGATCACCTGGCCCGAGTTCAACCGGTTGCATCCCTACGCGCCGGCGGATCAGGCGGCGGGCTACCGCGTCATCTGCGACCAACTCGAACGATGGCTGGCGGAGATCACCGGGTTCTCCGCGATCTCGCTGCAACCGAACGCCGGTTCGCAGGGCGAGTACGCGGGGTTGCTCGTCATCCGTGCGTTCCACGCCAGCCGTGGCGAATCGCATCGCGACGTGTGCCTGATACCGGCGTCGGCACACGGGACCAACCCGGCTTCGGCGGCGATGTGCGGTTACCGCGTGATCGTGGTCGCCTGCGACGAGGCCGGCAATGTCGATCTGGTGGACCTCGAAGCGAAGGCACGCGAGCACGCGCGGGACCTCGCCGCGCTCATGGTCACGTATCCTTCGACCTACGGTGTGTTCGAGGAGGGAATCCGGCGCGTGTGCGACATCGTCCATCAGCACGGCGGGCAAGTGTACATGGACGGCGCGAACATGAACGCACAGGTCGGCCTCTGCCGCCCCGGCGACATCGGCGCGGATGTCTGCCACCTCAACCTGCACAAAACGTTTTGCATCCCGCACGGCGGCGGTGGGCCGGGGATGGGACCGATCGGTGTGGCGGCGCACCTTGCCGCGTTCCTCCCACGACATCCACTGGAGTTCGCCGGAGTGGGCAGTGGGCAGTGGGCAGTGGGCAGTGGTGACGAGACACGAAACGGCCATCCTCCATCCTCCATTCTCCATCCTCATTCGTCTGCGATCGGCCCCGTTTCCGCCGCGCCGTGGGGGAGTGCCAGCATTCTGCTCATCTCGTGGGCCTACATCCGCATGATGGGTGGCGACGGCCTGACGCTGGCGACGAAGTATGCCCTCCTCACTGCGAACTACGTGGCCGAACGGCTGGCGAAGCAATTCCCGGTGCTCTACCGCGGTGGCCGCGGTCGCGTGGCGCACGAGTGCATCCTCGACACGCGATCGGCCAAGAAATCCGCGGGGATCGAAGTCGAAGACATCGCCAAGCGGCTGATGGATTACGGCTTCCATGCCCCGACGATTTCGTTCCCGGTCCCCGGCACCGTCATGGTCGAACCGACAGAGAGCGAATCGAAAGCCGAACTCGACCGCTTTGTCGAAGCGATGACCGCGATTCGCCAGGAAATCGCCGACATCGAATCGGGCAAGCTCTCGCGGGACGACAACCCGCTGAAGAACTCGCCGCACACGGCCGAAGTCGTCTGCGCGACGGAGTGGGGTCATCCGTACACCCGCGAGCAGGCGGCATTCCCATCGGCGTGGACTCGCGAACACAAGTTCTGGCCGCACGTCAGCCGGATCGACGCCGCGGCCGGTGACCGCAACCCGGTCTGCACGTGTCCCCCGGTGAGCGACTACGCGACGGGCGGCTGATCGTCGCGAAAGTTGCCATCGCGTTCGAATCGGCTACGATGCTTCTCGAAGCGGTTTCACAACCCGAAAGAAACCCGAAGCGTAAGCGAGGGGGCGCGTACGCTGGATGCTCTGATGCCCTCGCTTACGCTTCGGGTTACTTCTGAAACCGCTTCTCGACATTCCCGCAACTCACGGAGGAACCGATGACGACCGAGACGCTCTCCGACCAGCACGAACAGAAGAAAGCCATCCGCGAACGGGCGCACGAGAACCGGCGGCAGCTTGAAAACAAAGACGAGCTGAGCCGGAGCATCGTCGAGAAATTTGTCGCGCTCCCCGAGTACGCGGCGGCGAAGACGGTGTTGTTTTACGTCGATGTCCGCGCCGAGGTCCGCACGCGGTTCTACCTGCCGACGGCGCTGGCGCACGGCAAAACCATTGTCGTCCCGTGGTGCAACGAGGCGGGCGAGCTGGAGTTGTTCCGGCTGGCAAGCATGGAGGACCTCGCCGTCGGGATGTACAAGATTCTCGAACCGAAACCGGAACTTCGCCAGCTGCCCGACCGCATCGTCAGCCCGGACGATCTCGACCTGATCATGGTCCCCGGCGTCGCCTTCGACCGCGACGGAGCACGCACGGGGCACGGCAAAGGGTACTACGACAAGCTGCTCCAGCACGCCCGCCCGGACTGCCCGCTGATCGCCCTCGCCTTCGAGTGCCAGATGTTCCCGATGATCCCGATGCAGCCGCACGACATCTTCATGGATAAGGTGATCACCGAGTCGGCAATTTATCAAGGGAGAGGTCGTTCAGTCGTTTAACCCGGAGCCAACGGCGACGGCGTTTCGTGAGACCTGTTGCCTTCGGACGCGCCGTCGCCGTTGGCTCCCGGTTAAACAAGTCTGGCAGTGATCAAAGTGGATTTCTCATGACCACGCATCGCGCTGCGGTGGACGACACGTATGCGGAGGCGTTCCGCAGCATCTACGCCGAGGTGTTGATCACAGCTCGCGATCGGCGGTGGCTCGATCACGCGGTGGCCGCCTGCACGGGGAATTCTTCCAGCACGATCTTATGCGACTGCGAAGCGGGGCTCGATCGGTACGTGGAGCCGGGCGGCGACGAATCGGTCTCGACGCCCGATGGCCGTCCCGGCGCGATCGTGCAGTTCCACGTCCCCCGGTTTCGGAAGGATCGCGTGGAAGCGCTTGAACGGGCACTGCTGGTGCGGATCAGCCAGAACGTGCTCACGTGCCCGACGGCTGCGTGTTTCAACCTGATTGACACGAGCGACTCTTCCCCTCTCCCCACCGGGGGAGAGGGGCCGGTGGTGAGGGGGCCAAGCGCAACCAGTCGCTCGTACTTCAAGCTCGGGCGCAAGATCGCCTTCTTCGGCGACGGGCATCAGTTTCGAGACGTGCGGCACGGCCGCAAGGTGTGGGTGATCCCGATTCTTGGCGGCGAGTTTGTGCTCGACCGGCGGTTCGGGTTCCGCGACGGGTTGATGGGAGGCAACCTCTGGTTCATGGGTCGCGATGTCGATGCGGCGCTGCTGGCCGCCGAGCGCGGGACGGCCGCGGTCGCCGAAGTGCCGGGAGTCATCATGCCGTTTCCCGGCGGGATCGCGGCCAGCGGGTCCAAGGCCGGCAGCCGCTACAAGTTTTCGATCGCAAGCACGTACGAAAAGTTCTGCCCCACGCTGCGCGAGAAGCTGGGCGGCCAGTCCGGCATCCCCGACGGAGTCGGTTCGATCATGGAAATCATCATCAACGGCCGGGACCTCGCCGCAATCGTCGCCGCCACGCAGGCGACCATTCGCGCCTCGATCGACACCCCCGGCCTCGTCAAAATCTCCGCGGGTAACTATGGTGGTCGGCTGGGCAAGAGCTTCATCTACTTGCATCCGGAGAAACAACCTGCGGCGAATTGATTCCACCTGGAAGTCTCATCAGGGGGCTTACGCCCTCGCTCGCGACAATTTTCTATCAGGAGACCTCGATCATGGCACGACAGCGAATCTCGCGGCGTTCGTTCTTGCAGACGATGGCGGCTTCCGGGGCGATGCTGGCCGCGCCCGTGTCACGCTCGGCGTGGGCGGTCGATGCGAACAGCAAGCTGAATGTGGCGACTGTGGGCTGCGGCGGGATGGGGTGGTCGGACCTGACGCAGATTTCGGGTAGTCCGCACGTCAACATCGTGGCGCTGTGCGACGTGGACGAAAGCACGGGACATCTTGGCAGGGCGGCGGAGAAGTTTCCGGACGCGAAGCGGTTCACCGACTGGCGGCGGCTCCTGGAGATGAAAGGGATCGACGCGGTCCAGGTTTCCACGCCCGATCACATGCACGCGGCGGTCACGATGGCCGCGTTGCAACTCGGCAAGCACGTCTACTGCCAGAAACCGCTCACGCACACGGTTCTCGAAGCGCGGCGGATCGCCGAGGCGGCGAAGAAGGCAGGCGTCGTGACGCAGATGGGGAATCAAATCCAGTCGTACAACGAGTACCGTTCGGCGGTGAGGCTGATTCAGGATGGAGCCATCGGCAAAGTGAAGAACGTGGTGTCGTGGCAGGCGGGTGCGCCGAGGTGGCCGCGCGATATCGACCGCCCGGAGGGGGCTGATCCGATTCCCGAGACGCTGAATTGGGACCTGTGGATCGGCACCGCGCCGGAACGGCCGTTCAAGAAGGAAATCTATCATTCGTTCAACTGGCGCGGCTGGCGCGATTTCTCGAACGGACAGCTTGGTGATTTTGGGTGTCACATCCTCGACCCGGTGTTCAACGCACTGCGACTCGGTGCGCCGTTGACGATCAAGGCTGACGCGCCGCCGATCAAGCCGGAAACGTGGACGAAGTGGGCGACCGTGGCGTACAAGTTTCAAGGGACCGAGTTCACAGCCGGCACGACAATAAACGTCACGTGGATCGATGGCGATGGCAAGCTGCCGCCGAGCGACGGGCTGGGACTGCCCGACGGGTTCAAGTTACCGGGGTCCGGTTCGGTGTTCTCCGGCGAGACGGGTTCGCTGCTGTTGCCGCACGTCGGCGCGCCAAAACTTTTCCCGGAAAACAAATTCGCCGACCACACGCTGCCGACGCTGGAACCGATGAACCATTACCACTCGTGGGTCAACGCCTGCCGCGGCGAAGGGAAAACCGGATCGCACTTCGGCTACTCCGGCCCGCTCTCCGAGGCGGTGCTGCTGGGAACGATCGCCATCCGGTTGCCGGGCGAAACGCTCCGCTGGAACGCCGCCGAAATGAAGATCGCCGGGCTACCGAACGCCGAAGCGATGCTGACGAAGTCGTATCGTAAGGGTTGGGCGATACCGGGGGTGTGAAACTCTCCCGTGGGATAGCCGCACTCGTCCGTCCCCGTGGTTTGCGGACGGCCGCGGGCGGCCATCCTACAAATCAGAGCAGGCTCTCCAGCAGCAGCCGGATCTTTCGCAACTCGATCGTGCGACTCGCTTCGTCGATGAGTTCGGGGTAGACCTCGACAGAGAGGGCGCGGTTGTATTTCACGCGGCGGAGTTGGCTCACGACGCGGCTGTACTCGATCTGGCCGAGGCCCATCGGGACTTGAAGTTGATCGAACGTGCTGTCGCGGACGTGCGTGTGATAGACGAACGGGTAAACCTGATCGTAGCCCGAATCGCGGTTCGGGCCGCAGACGAAGTACGACGGATCGAGCGTGAGGCCGAGTCCCGGAACCGCCTGGCACAATTCGACGGCCGTGCGCGGGTCTTCACTCAGGTGGCCGGTCCGGGTCTTGATCGAGATGCAAATCCCTTCCGAGTTGCCGATCTGAAGATAGTCGCGCAGGCGATCGATCTCAGCGTTGAACGGCGTGCCGAGGTTGGATGCGGGGATCGTGATCTGCGTGATGCGAAACAGCTTGGCCAACCGGGTCAGGGTACGGAAGTCGTCCAGCGAGACGTCCTGCTCAAGACTGAACGCGGCTGGCGACAATCGGGTGGTGTCACGGAACCTCGAGTAGAACCGATCCGGATCAGCGATCACTTCGGACGGTTTGAGATGACCGGCCACCTCGTCGAACCATAGTTCGACCTTGTCGAATTCCAAGTCGTCGAGCAGGAAGCAGGCTTCGGCGAACGATTTGTCCGAGAAACAGCGGGTCGAAGCGGCGACAAACACTCCAGACACTCCCTTGTTGAATCAGCCGGGCAACGCAAGCTGCTGATCGGCATCCTGTTACGAATCGCCGGGAGGCACGATCCAACGCCGCCCAACGTTTAAGCGGGAGTGAATTTATCGGGAAGGTGGGGGCTCTGCAAGGGGGACCGATTGGCCGGATCGTAGCGGTCGCGGATTTCGGAAGGATTCTTCGCGTTCTGCCGCTTGGATGGCCGATATTCAGGACAGTATCAGACACATCGTTTCGCAGTCAGGGGGGACACGCGATGCGCAAAGGGATTCTCTGGACGGTCACGGCCGCTGCCGCTTTGCCGTGGATTGTGGGTTGCTCGCATCATCCGAACATCGTCCGTGGCCAATCGCCAGCCGAAGGACCAGGGCAACCGACGGTCGTCGGGACGTACGATCCCACCTGTCCGCCGGGGTATGGGCCGGCTTGTCCTCCAGGACACTGCCCGTGGGCCGACTGCTACGACTTCAAATACCGCGAACCGCGTGATCTCGTCTACCCGCCGCCAAACGCCGCGCCACCCGTTGTGCAGTACCCGTATTACACGTGCAAGGGGCCGGACTGCTTCTTCCACCAGTAGGGCTGTTTTGACGTAGGCACACTTCTTATTTCGTCGTCGGAAGCGAGTTCGCCTCGAACGACATGGCTCACGGAGCGTGCCTGCTACATTGAGAGCTTCAGTGCACTGCCGGCGCCGCGGGCGTTGCTTCGGGTGCGGGAGCCTCGGACTTCGCGTCCTCCGGTTCGGGCGGATGCGTTTCTTCCCATTTCTGATAGAACTCGGTGGGCCGTACGCTTCGCCACAGCGACAACGCGCCGCCGACGTGGCTGTAAAACGTGTAGTGGTTCAGGATTTCCTGCCGAGTCCGCGCCACGGTCGTATCGATGACCCAGCGGGCTGCTTTCTGGATTTGTTCGCGCGGCGGGTGAAATTCCTCGGGAGCAAGCGCCAGCCATTCCAGTTGGTGTCCGGTTGCGATGACCTTTTTGTACAACGGGTCATCGATCGGCTTCTCGACGGCCTTCTTGCCGTCCGGCCAGTTCGACGGCCAGTGTCCGTCTTCAAATTGTGAGTCGATCGCCATCTGCCGCACGGTCATCAGGCTGGCGCGGATCTCTTCGCGCACTTCGGGCGACAGGATTTGATGCTCGTCGTCGAGTCGCATCAGCACGAGCATCGAAAACACACGATGCAGGCCGTGACAGTCGCCGGTCCGTTTGTCGCCCCGGATCAACCGCCGCGCCAGCCGATCAAACGTCACCTCGCGCCCGTCGGACGTGTGCCACGTCGTCTGATCCGGCAACCACAACCCGATAGTCATCGCGGACCATTCGACCTCACGCTCGTCGAGTTGGAAATCACGGAGCGCCTGCTGCAGGGCATCGTTGATCGTGCGTTGTCAACCCGAAGGGGTGAAGATCGGTTCGTGCAGGTTCACGCCCGCTTCGGTGAGGCACGCCAGCCAGTGATCGTGATGCACGGACGCCCCATCTTCCTTGCCCCAGCGGACCGACACGCCGCCACGGGTCTCGACCAACAGCGGAGCCACTTCCTTGTCCTTCCACGACGCAAGGTATCGGCCGTGATCGGTCAGAAAATTCTTCAAGTCCTCGCCGGACATCACGGGCGGGTCGCGAAACTTCGCGTCCACGCCCCAGATCCGCAGCGCGTGCTCGACGTAGTTCGGCTTGATCTGCTTGGCGGGGAAGCGCGGTTGGACCTGCTTCAGGACCGCGGCGAGTTCTTCGTCGCTGACCAGGCCGGGTTCGTTGTACAGCGGCTTCACGCGCAGCGGCGTGTCACGGGCGATGGGAACAACGTCTCCCTTCGCCATCTTGCCCGGAAACGTCGCTGTTGTTGAGCCGACTGCCGCCGGGTGCCGCTGCGACGCGAGCGCGAACGCAATGATGACGACCGCTTGCACAGTCCAGAAACCGATGTTGTTCGTTCGTTGACGCATGGAAGGTATGTCAGTGGACGGTGGGTTGATCGGCGACGCGTTGACGGCGCGCGTCGGAATTGAGGACGGACATCACAGCGGTTCCTTTCGCACGAACACGGCCGCCTGCTCGTCCTCACGTTTGATTTGCCAGCGCTCGTCATCTTTCAGTCGTGAAATCAAACCGGAGTGGTAGTCCTTGTCCGCGACAACCGTGTTGATTCCCAGGCGGTTGAGGTGGTCGTCCCAGTTGTAACTCAGATTGCGGATCGCGTTATACTCCCGCCAGATTTCATTCGGGATCAGGTGAGCGTGCGACGTGATAAGTACCTGCAAGTTCGGCGGCCCGGCCCAGACGAGGTAGTCGCCGAGGTCCACCGTTGTAAACACGACACCCTGCGGAGGGTTCTTGCGAAGGTATTCAGCGGTAGCGATCGGCGTCTGCGACGAAACAACAACCTTCTCGCTCGTTGCAATCCCTTTGACCACTCGGAAGCCGAAGGGTGACGTCGAAAAGAACAGGAACGTGAGGCCCGCTGTAAGCACTGTCGCCAGCGATGTACGCTGGGATGGCTCGGGATCGGCGAGATGCCGCCAGCGTCGCCAGGCCGCGTACCCGTGCAGCACCAGGCAGTACGCGGCCACGGGAGCCCACCAGTTGATCATCCGCGAAGTCCACAACGTCGCGGCACCGAATACGATCAGCGAGAGCACCTCGGCGGATGAGATGCGTCGCGGAGTGATGCGGTACACGATCGCCAGCGCCACGACGACTGCGGCCGCCGCCTGACCCTGAGACAGGCGGAAATTGAGTGGACGCCATTCGACAAGGCTATCCAGGTTCGAGTTGCTGGCGACGGCGAACACTTCGGTGTAGATGCCGAAACCGTACGGATTGGCCAGCACGGCGACGGCCGCAAGTTCGGTGAGCAGGAACAGTCGCCGTACGCGGTCGTTTCCCGCGATCGCTTCGATCCTGCCCGTGCGCCGCCAGACATCGAACGCGTGTCCGGTGCACCAGCAACCCAGCAGGGCGATCCCGGCCGGCCAGGACCCGTGCACGTTAGCCCACGCGGCGAACAAGGCCGGCACGGCGAACCAGTATCCACGCCGCCAATGCCGCGATGTAACGATCGTCAACAGCGCGACAAAACACATCACGCCGGCAAGCTGCGGCCGGATGATGCGAAACTGTTCCCAGCTCAGCCACAGGAGTAGCGACATTCCCGCCAGACTGAACACGACGTGCGACGTGCGTTCGTACATGCGCCAGAGCAGCAAGCCGCAGCAGGTCGTGATCGACACGGCGTACAGAAACAACAGCGCTGCCACGCCCCACCGGGTGTACGCGAGGTAACCCACAACCTGACTGAGCCAGGCGGTGTCGATGAAGGACATGCCACACGACATCGGCATCAGCGGTTCGGTCGCAGGAAGCGAGCCGGTTTCCCAGAGGTAACGGCCGTAGGCAAGGTGTCCCCACAGGTCGGTGTGCCAGAGCGGGATGAAGCGGCTGAGACACCAATAAACGAAGCCAAGTACGGCAGCGAAGCCAGCCCAGACTCGCGGCATCCGCCAGGCGACGGGAAAGCGATCGGTCAGCACCAACGATGGTGCCGACATCAGCGGTTGCGTTTCGGGAACGGGCAGGGGAGTGCTCATCAAGGCTCCGTCGGACGGACTCGCGGATCGATGGGGCAGGTGCAACCGGGCAACCCAGCCGGGGGGAACAAAACGGAATCCGATCCGCTCCCTGATTGTGCGCCTTGATTCGTCGAAGTCCAAGCGCGAACGCGCAAGGTCGCCGAATCCGCCAAACTCCGCCGGCCCGGTCGTAGCGGCCCTGCTTGACAGTTGGGTTGGCCGGGAATATCAATCCCAGCGATCTTCACGAAAGAAACGGTCGTGCCGACGCGCCACGAATTCACCGGACGACACCTGCTGCTGACGTGCTCGGGTTGCGATCCCGCACTGCTGAACGATCCGCCCCGATTGCTGAATGTGCTGCGCCAGGCCGCAGCGGCGAGCGGGGCGACGCTGCTGGATGCGGTTTCGCACGAGTTCTCGCCCGCGGGCTTCACGGCCTTCCTGCTGCTGTCGGAAAGCCACGCAAGCATCCACACATTTCCCGAGCATTCCGCGTGCTTTGTCGATCTGTTCACGTGCGGTCAAGGCTGCGACCACGATTCGTTTGCCGATGTCCTGCAGGCGGCGCTGCGTCCCGCAACCGTCGATCGAAGGCTGATCGAGCGCGATCAGCCGTGCCCCGTCGCCAATTCGGTCGGGTGACGGCGGGAGAATTCGCCGAAGGCGAAAAACACTGCGGCGAACAAGATGTATCCGGCGGCGGTTGGCCAGGCCTCGTCGTCAAGCGACACTCCGCGTGCCCCATCGCCGCCTCCGAGTTGTCCGACGCTGAACAAGAAGTCGATCGTGTTGCCCGTCAACCGCTACGCGTGCGTCAGCCCAAGCCGGCGCAGGCAGCTCCGACGAGCGAAAACACTCCAGCTCCGAAAACCTGCGGTCGATCAGCAATGCCGCGATCGCAGCGAGAATCATGCAGGTGAAGTTGTAGCCGCGCTCGAACACGATCAGCGCGTGGATCAGGAACCCGGTGACTTCCGTCGCCAGCGCGTTAAACGTCGGCGGGTCGACTCGCGCAAGCGCATCCTGCAGCGTTGCGCCTCCGGCCACGCGGACTGCTCCCTGCACGATCGTCGCACCCCACGCGGCGATGGACGGGCAGAGGCCAATCGCCACCGCCGGAGCGTGTTCCGGCGGCGTCGCCTGAAATGCCTGCGCAGTGATGATGACACCAACCCAAAGCACGATCGCAACACCTCAGCGCGAGCGGGCGGGATACAGCCTGCGTTGAGCGGACGAGGCGGATCGTCGCAGATCACGACGTCACCGACGACATTCGGAATCCCTGGGCATCCCAGGGCGAGATGCGGCCGTCGAGGTGGGCCTTCTCAGGAGGATTCTGTCCGAATTGGCATTCGACGTGGCCGGTAAGAATGGTCGAGGCCGGCATGGGGCGTCCGAAGTGATAGCCCTGGGCAAATTCAAATCCCATGCGCCGGAAAACGTCCGCCTCCTCCTCGCATTCGATTCCCTCCGCGAGCGGCGCCACTCCCAGGTCGCGCACCATGCGGACAAGGGTTTCAAGCGTCTTTTGCTTGTGAGCCGATGCGAGGTGAATGTCGCGAATCATCCCCATGTCAAATTTCACAAAGTCGGGCGGAGCTTCCATAAGCTCCATCAGTCGCGATTCGCCGTTTCCAAAGTCATCGTAGGCCACGCGCATGCCCAGTTCGTCCAGTTCGGCTCGCAACTCGCGCATGGCCGCGATATTGCAGGCGGATCGTTCGTGGATTTCGAGGACGACCGGAGTGGAGTAGTGCCGCTCCCGGATGCCTCGCAAGGACGAGCGAAAGTCCGGCCGACCGATTTCCGATGGATGCGTGTTCACAAACATCGCCGGTTCGCCGGGGAGCGCTTGCCCCAGCCGAAGTCCTTCGCGGCGGCACAACTCGCTGAGCTCGGCTTCCTGACCCAATCGCATCGCCGCCAGAAACAAGTCATACGCACATTCCAGACCTTCGTAGTTGGACCTCGCCAGGACTTCGAAACCAAGCCTTGTACTGTTGGAGAGATTCACCACGGGCTGAAAGTGAGGCACGACGTCGCCGTTGTCCATCAGCCGGAGAAACTGAAGCGCCGTCGATACCAAACAGCTGGCTGCGGCGCAGACCGTGTTCCGCGTGTCCTCAGACTCGTGGCCCACCAATCGGAACTCGAGATCGGCAAACTGCACGAGGTCCTCGGTCTTCAAACGCACGGAACCAACGATGCGCTGCCCGTTCACAAAGCTGCCGTTTGTGCTGTTCAAATCGTGCAACCAGAGTTCGTCGCTCTGCTGCAGGAATTCCGCATGCACCTTCGAGACAGTGCGGGAATCCAAGGTCAGCGGCAGGCCGGACTTTCGCCCCACTTGAAACGGGAACCGGTTCAGCACAACCTGCTGCCGCCGTTTTTGATCCTCGTCCGTGAATCCGTCGAGGTACCAGTTCAAGGCGGCGGGGGGCGTGTCGCAGAGCGGATTGGAAGTGTTGACAAGCGACATCATCGCTCCCGGATTGGCGGATCGCACGGCACGAGCAAAACCCACCTCGTGATTGGCCGCACGCCAAATCCCCGGACTGAAACGAACCGAGAATCACGACGACGTGCTCGCCGGGTGGAAGGGGTTCTGCCGGTTCTGCCGATGAGGTTGAGCGTGGCTCAGGCTGTCTGCTGGCAACACGCAACTGGCGGTTGGCGGATCGCCGCGGTAACTCGACCGTTGTGACCTAACCTACGTGAACCTGCCACGGCGTTGCTTGAGAATCCCCGAATCGCTGTTCAACCCAGACCGATTCCGAGGCGGCTCCGTGCGGCAGCGTGTGTGCGGGGGATCCAAACTGTTCCTCGACATGCTCGGCTACCAGGCACGTCGCCAGCGTCGGTTTTCCGAATAGAAAACCCTGCGCGAACAGGAACCCCATGTCGGTGCACACCGCGGACTCGTCATGCGATTCAATGCCCTCCGCGAGCGGCGCCACTCCCGGATTGCGGACCATCTTCACCAGTGTCTCAAGCGTCTTTTGCTTGTGCGGCGATGCCTTGTGAATGTCACGGATGAGCGCCATGTCGAACTTGACGTAGTCAGGTGGCACCTCCATCAATTCCACCAACCGCGACTGGCCGTTCCCGAAGTCATCATACGCCAGCCCAATGTTCAATTCGCCCAACAGCACACGCAACTCGCGCATGGCCGCGATGTCACATGCCGAGCGTTCATGGATCTCGAGCACGAGTGAAGTGTCGGAGTATTTGGCACGCAACTCACGCAACGACGTCAACAGTGCCGGATCCCCGATTTCCGCGGGATGCGTGTTCACAAACAACGTGGCTCGCCCCGGAAGTGCCGTTCCCTGGCGAAGACTCTCGCGCCGACAGAGTTCGCTGAGTTCGGCTTCCTTACCCAACCGCATGGCTGTCTGAAACAACTCACTGGCAGTGCGCAGCCCCTCGAAATTTGATCGGGCCAGTGCTTCGTAACCGACAACACCTCCCGTCGCCAGGTTCACGACCGGTTGGAAGTGCGGTACGACGTCGCCGGTTTCAAGGATCTGCCGGAACTGCAGAACCGTCGAATACTGCAGGTGGTAGGTTGCCAGAACGGAGTTGCGGGGCTCCGCCGAACACTGGCACGTCAAACGAGATTCGATGTCTGCGAACTGCACGAGGTCATCGGGCTTCAATCGCATCCGGTCCTCCAGCCGATGCCCATTGAGAAACGTCCCGTTGGTGCTCTTCAAATCGTGCAGCCAAAGCTGATTCTCTTCGCGGAGGATCTCCGCATGCACCTTGGAAATCGTGGGACTGGGCAACGTCAGCGGCAACCCCGATTTTCGGCCGATCCGAAACGGAAACGTGTTCAACACCACCTGCTGGCGGCATGGAATCGTTTCGTCCCCAAAGCCGTCCAGAGACCAGGTGACAACCGCAGCGTCCGCAACCGAATCGGCGGAGGTGAGTTCAACCGGCATTGTCGCTCTCCAGTGGCTCGTCAAGAAGCATGTGCAAAGCTAGCTCTCGATTCCCGACACGCCAAATTCGGTGTCGTTCGCCGCTCTGCCTTTCGAGTCCGGTTAAAGGCGATCCGACGATTGTGACGGGCTGCGTCCGTTCGGCTTGGTCAAATAAAAAACGAGGGGTGATCAAAAACGACCACCCCTCGTTGCTGGTCTTTCGGAAAGCCTTCGAGCAACTACTTCTTCTTTTCTTCGCCGACCTTGAAGCCCTTTTCGAAGGCCTTGTCGCTGAACACGAGTTCAAGCTGCTCGTCGCCACTCGCCTTGGAGGCTTTGCCCTTGCAATTGTTGCAGCAGAAAGCCACTTTCGCGCCCGCGATGTCAATGGCTGTGTCTGGATTCAGATCCCGACCGGCCAGTGGACATTTCACTTCTTTCGCCTGGCCCGTCAACGCCAATTGATGATTGGCCTTGGTGGAGTACTTGGGTGTGTCCTTCTTGAATGCGTCAGGGCAACCATCGCAGCAGAAGTACACCTTGCCACCCTTGTAATCCGCCGCACTCGCGGCCTTCACTTCTTTACCGGACACCGGGCATTTCGCCTTGTCCAGCTTGGGTTCTGCACCAATCACAACCGACATCCACATGGCCGACAAGGCCAGCATTGCAAATGCGTACCGCTTCATAGTCATCTCCTTTGTGCAATCAAACAGGCTGTGACACCCAGATACGAGGCAAACTTTCAATCGTCGTTTACATCGACGGACCACGCGGAAAGGAATATATCGACTGGCGCTGATCTTGTCACGCGACTCGAGTCGGTTCGCGGGGAAAAACGCTTCCCCGGTGGAGCTGTCGCCCGACGCGTTATCGCGGATATGGCAGTTACCACTCGAATCCATTATATTTCCGCCCACATTCTGGTTGATGATTCCCGTTTCCCAAGTTGAAGGAGGTCATCGAATGCGGAAGTGCTTGATGAGTCTGTGGGCCGTGGCATTGGGTTTTGCGGTCGTCGGTGGTTTCACCCTGGCCGACGACAAGGATAAACCCAAGCATGACATCAAGGCGGTGATGAAGACCGCAATGAAGGGCGGACTGTGCAAGAAGGTCGGCGACGGCCAAGCCAGTGACGCCGAGAAGAAAGAACTGCTCGAGCTCTTCGAAGCGCTCGGCAAGAACAAGCCGCCCAAGGGCGATCAGAAGGCTTGGGACGAAAAGACCAAGGCCCTCGTCGAAGGTGCCAAGGCAGCCGTCGATGGCAAGTCCGACGCGGCCGACAAGCTGAAGAAAGCCGCTAACTGCGGCGCCTGTCACAAGGACCACAAGCCGGCCTAGTCGGCGTGGCAACTTTGATTTCGCCACGGCTCGGCAGTGAACCTGCCGGGCCGTGTGCTTTTGGCGGGCTCGACAACGGGACTCACGCCCCGACCTGCGTCACGCCGCGCCACTCCGTACGGTTGCAAGTGATATCCACAACATTGCCGTCGGGGTCGAGCACCTTGAAGCTCACCGCCGGCACCTCTTCCGCAGCGATCGGATTGCGGTCCTTCACGTTCTCCTTCGAGAACTCCGCGCCGAATTCGCGCAGTCGCCTCCAGACCGCCGCCAGGTCGTCCACGATGATTCCGAAGTGAATGTACTCGTCACCCTCCTCGAACCGCGGCCGTTCCGCATCTCGACGATGTTGCAGCAGCGTGATGTTGAGCACGCCGTCGGTGAGGTCCAACGAATTGCCGCTCGGCCGCCAGCCGACGAACTTCCAGCCGATCACTTCCTCGTAAAACTGGCGGGACCGAGCGAGGTCGCGGCAGCGCAGGGCCAGATGTCGCAGGCAGGGTGTCATACTTCAGCTCCCGTTCGTTGACCGTCGTGGATGACGCGAGTAGCTTAGTCGCGTTCACCGTCCGATCGCAACGATTGGAGATTGCCCGCATGACGCCGTTCCGGATCGCCTTCGTCGGCGTCGACCACCCGCACGGAGCCGGCTGGCGCGATTCGTTGCAGCAACTCGGTGCCGAAGCCGAAATCACTGCCCTCGTCCCGCGATTCGGAGGCGCGACGGCCAGCCTTGAAGAGCGCCTCGCACTAGTCCCGCGGTTTGCCTCGGTGGAGAATGCGGTGTCGAAGGGATCCTTCGACGGAGCCATCGTCTGCCTGCCGAACGACGAGGCGCCCGACGCGTGCGTGAAGCTGGCCCAAGCCGGCAAGCACATCGTTCTGGAAAAACCCGGAGCCGGTTCCGCCGCCGAGGCCGAACGCATCGTGAGCGCGGTTCGCGCTGCCGGCGTGGCGTTTCAGAGCGGGTACATGTGGCGATACGACGCCGGCGCGAACCGATTGCGTGACATGGTTCGCGATCGTCGGTTTGGTAAGCTGATCTCCGTCGAAATGAGTTTTGTGACGAGCGATGTGCGGCGACGCGGCCCCGACCACTACCTCTTCGATCCCGCGATCAGTTCTGGCGGATTCTTCAACTGGCTCGCCTGCCACTTCCTCGACCTGCTGCTGTACGTGACGGGCGAATCCGTCGTTGGTGTGACCTCGCGCGTGGGAATGTTCGGGGCGACATCGGCCGCCGTCGAAGATGGCGGAGTCGCCATCCTCGACCTCGCCGGCGGCGGTATCGCGACATTCCTCGGCGGTTACTGGCTGCCGCGCTGGACGGGCGAAAGCCATTGGACACTGCGTGGCTGCGAGCGCTGGGTTCGTTGGGACCCGAGTCGGAAAGGAACCGGTGGCGTCATCGAAACGCATGGGCCTCAGCCACAGTTCTACGCCATGAACGAATCGTTCTCGCTCCCCGAAGACACCACCCCCGGCTATGGCGGCGCTCGCAACGTCGAACTCCTCCGCGACTGGATTCATTCCGCCCGCGACCGCAAACACGAATGCCGCAACACGCCCGAGTCGCTTCTCGCCACGCTGCGAATCATCGACGCGATCTATCACGCATCGCGCGAAGGCCGGCGGATCGAATGCCGCATCGACTCCGTGTGACACTGCCGTAGGAGTCGGCTCTGCCCGGCGACAGTAAAGCGCATGGCCGTTACCACGCGTCGCCGGACGGAGCCGGCTCCTACAGCCTGGGTGCGATCAACACCTGATCGACGTTCACACCCAACCCCGGCCCCGTCGGCACGCGGAGCGATCCATCTTCGACGACGAACGGCTGCCGTAGGATGCTCGTGTTCAGAAACTGTGGGCCGTTGAGTGCGGCGGGCGAACCGAGGTCGAACGCCCCGTACAACAGCAGAGTTGCCGCCAGCGACACGTCGTGGTCGGTCAAGCCGCTGCCGAGCCACAACAGACCCGCGTCTTCGATCAGCTTCAGAATCCGCACCGCCTCGGTCAGCCCGCCGCAGCGAGCCACCTTCATCGCCACGCCGTCCAGCAGCCCGAGTTGCAAGAACTCTTCGAGGTCCGTGCGCGACACGATCCCCTCGTCCATCACTATCGGCAGTGCTCCTTGTTGCTTGAGCCGTCGATACCCGGTCAACCGGTTGGCCGGAAGTGGCTGCTCGAGTGCGGCAAATCCGATGTCCGCAAGCTTCGGCGCGACCTCGCGAGCGGCCGTATCGTCGTAGCCACCGTTCGCATCCGCCCACACGAAGTCATCGGGCGCGAGCTGCCGGACCAACCGACACAGTTCGAGGTCAAATGCGAGATCGACATCTCCCCTCGCCCCCGCAGGGGGAGAGAGGTCGGGCGTGAGGAACCGTGGGACAGGCGTCTCGCCTGTCTTCACCGGCGGGACGCCGGTGCCACCGTCAACAGCTTGCCTCCTCACCCCAACCTTCTCCGCTGGAGGGGAGAGGGAGCCAATCTGATTTGCGACTTTGACGTTGAAACTGCGGTAGCCTCGCTGCCGCGCCGCCTCGACCTGCTCCGGGACTTCGTCCAGCGACGTGACATTGATCGTCCAACTGAGCGAGATTCGGTCACGACCTCGACGTCCCCACCGTTCGGCCGCAGCCTGGCCGAGCATTCGGCCGGTGAGATCGAACAGGGCAAGATCGACTCCCGCCTTCGCAATCGGTTGGCCGGTGGAAAACGACGGAGCGATGACGCGGTTCATCGCGGCCTGCAATTCGTTTGCGTCGAACGGATCGCGGCCGATCAGTTCCGGCGCGAGATACGTTTCAATCGTCGTGAGACAAGTTTCAAGCGTCTCGTAGCTCCACCGCGGTGACGGCACGCACTGACCCCAGCCGACTGTGCCGTTCTCAGCCGTGATCTTCACGATCACCGTCGGCCTCCCCGCCGCCCGCCCGCGCGGTTGCTCGAAGAATTTGAAGTGGCCGCCCGTCGGGTACGTGTACGAAAACGTCTGGATGCGGTCGATTCGCAGCTTCACACGAACACCTCGTGAATCACTTCGCCGCCATTGACCGTGACGGCGATCTGCGCCGCCGGAAGCGGATCACCCGTCGGCGGCATGCGCAAACTCTTGTCTCGCCCTTCGACGAGTTCGATCAGCCGATTCTCCGCGCTTCGCCCGACCGTGACCAGCGGCGCCCCGGTCGATTCCCCGGTGATCTCGTCCAAATCATCCAGCCGCACGCCCGACGATGGCTCTTTCCCCGTGTGGCACTTGAAACACCGAGCCGACAGGATCGGATGCACGTCGCGCCGGAAATCGACGGTTCGCGTCGCGGCTGGTGGCAATTCGACCGTCCAGCCTTGGCCAACTTCGAGCCCACAGAGGACTCCGAAGCAGAGAAGGCCACACCGCAACTTGCCGATGGAGAACAGAGCGTCACTTGGCATCGGGAATCGCAGACTCCGCTTTGTCGCCCGAATCGAGGACGGTGAATTCCATTGCCGCGAGTTGTCGCGGTTTTGAAACGTTGCCCGCATCGTCTACCTGCTGTGTCGAAAGCCGGAAGGACGCAGATGCAAAGCCGAACGGAATGTCAGGATGTAGCCAGACTGTCGATTCGGTGGCTTGGATTTCCTTCGCCGACGCCGAAACCAGTCTCCGATCACTGTGCGGCACTCCTTTCAGTGCCGACTTACACTGCAACTCACCTCGCTGGAAAGGAACGGTTCGTGACACGGTGTGCGATTCCAATCCATCCCGCACCACGGGTAGGCAGACCAAACACGGTCCGCTGATGAAGCTTTCAAACCAGTACGGGTTGGCACCTTCTGCTGCTCGGTCCCTCTTGTGCGGCTCCTTCACACCGTTCTGGTGCCAGGACCGCAACGCTGAGCGAATCGGTGCGGGGTCGTTCAGCAGTGCTTTCTCAAGGATCAGATACTTATCCAATTCCCGCTCGTCGTTCTTACCGTCTGGCAACCATTCGAATTCCAACCAACGTGACCGTTCGCCATTTTCATCCAGTCCGGCGAGCAATCGGATCATCAATGTCGAACTGATTTCGGTTCCAGCCGAATTTCGTACCATCTTTCGATACTTTGTCCACGTTCCATTCGGCGGCAACTTGACCTCTGGTTCCGCCGCTTGCAACCAGCAGCAAGCGGATACGAGAATCGCGATCATCAAGAGGGGGGATCGCATCGGAAGGCCTCCGCGAGAGAAACATCGGACGGGACGGCTGATCGAAGTTGCTGGTACACACTATAATCTCGCCCGGAAGCGTCGGCCATCTCGGAGTGGATTTGGGAACAGAAGCAAACGAAGGGAACGAAGGCCCACCGCATCGACTCTTTGTGATCTTCGTTCCCTTCTGTTCCAGACTTTTGTGGCCTTGCAGTGACAACAGGACTCATCCATGAGCGAACCCGCCCGGACACCTCGGCCGCCGTATTTTGCCGTCGTGTTCACGTCGGTTCGCACGGCGGCAGATCCCAACGGGTACGGTGCGATGGCCGATCGCATGGAGGAACTCGCGGCGCGGCAACCGGGGTTCCTCGGCATCGAGTCGGCTCGTGGAACCGACGGGCTGGGGATCACCGTGAGTTACTGGTCCAGCCTGGAGGCGATTCGCGACTGGAAGCAGCACGCCGAGCACCAAGTCGCACAGGCTCGCGGGCGATCCGAGTGGTATGCACGATTCGTGCTGCGCGTGTGCCGAGTCGAATCAGACAGCGAGTTTAGCGCCGAGGACAGCGTGAAGAGTTCATGATGTGTAGCCCCGGCCCTTGTGGCCGGGCCAATCCGCTGACAACTGACTGACAACTGACAACATCCATCGACGCCGGCACAAGGCCGGCGGCTACGGGAAAGGTCGAAACCATGATGGTGATTCATCGACGATTCTGCTGGGCGTGGTTCACCTTCGTGTGCCTGATCGGGCACGGCGTTGCCTCCGCGCAGGAAGTGCGAGTGCAAAACGCCGGGCGGCTGGCGAAGGCTCGCGCGGAGGTTTACAAGACCACCGGCGATACGCAGCTCAAGCTGTTCGTGTTCGAGCCGGCGGGACACAAGGCCATCGACAAGCGGCCCGCCGTGGTGTTCTTCTTCGGCGGTGGTTGGAACGCCGGTTCGCCCGGCCAGTTCGCGCCGCAGGCGGAACACCTGGCGAAACGCGGCATGGTGGCGATCTGTGCCGACTATCGAGTCTACTCGCGGCACAAGGCTCAAGTAAAAGACTGCGTGTCCGACGCGAAATCGACCATCCGCTGGGTTCGGTCGAACGCGGCGAAGTTCGGCATCGCCCCGAACCGCATCGCTGCCGGAGGTGGATCGGCCGGCGGACACCTCGCCGCGGCCGTGGCCACGCTCGACGGATTCGATGAAGCGGACGAAGACAAATCAATCAGCTCGCGGCCGAATGCGCTGCTCCTGTTCAACCCGGCTCTCGACCTCACCCCCGAAGGCTTCGGCCGCCGCGCGGACGAGAAAAAGGCGGACATCTTCCGCGAGCGACTCGGCTCCGACGCGAAGTCGCTGTCGCCGACGCACAACATCATGTCCAGCGGGCCGCCGACGATCTTGTTTCACGGACGGGCCGACAACACGGTGCCGTTCAAGCAAGCCGAAGAGTTCGCTCGCCGGATGAAAGAGGCCGGCAACCGCTGCGACCTCGAAGGCTACGACGGCCAACCGCACGGATTCTTCAACTTCGGCCGGAACGAGAACAAATTTTACGACGACACGCTGGCCAAGGCGGATGCGTTTTTGGTTTCGCTCGGTTGGTTGGAAAAGTAGGATGGGCACTCCTGCCCGTCCCTCATTGATCGACGTGTGAAGGGCACAACGGACGGGCAAGAGTGCCCATCCTACGGGACGCGAGGCGAACTCATGCGACGAATGTTGATTGGTCTTGGCGTGGGATGGACGTTGCTCGCTCCGACGGTTTGGTGCTGGAGCGATGACGCGGCTTCGCCATCGAAGCCGGTCAGTTCATCGGCAAGCAAGCCGATCAGTTTCGAGCGCGACGTGCAACCGATTCTCGTCTCCCGATGCCAAATGTGTCACGGGCGGGAGACGCAGAAGGCAGGGTTGCGGCTGGACCGGCGTGAGGTCGCGACGGCGGAACTCGATTCGGGCGAGCGGGCCATCGTGCCGGGAAAACCGGACGCGAGCGAACTCCTGCGGCGAGTCGCTTCAACGGACGCTGCCGAACGGATGCCGCCGAAGGGTGAACCACTTTCTGCCACGCAGGTTGAGACGCTGCGGCGGTGGATCGCGAGCGGTGCGGAATGGCTCGAGCACTGGGCGTATCGTCCGTTGCGAAAACCGGAGCCGCCGCGATTCGATTCGCCGGACGACGAGGCTTGGTGCCGGACGCCGATCGACCGGTTCATCCTCGCCAAGCTGCGCGAGCACGGGCTGTCGCCGTCGGCTCCGGCCGAAAAGCGCATCCTGCTGCGACGTGTTTTCTTCGACCTGACTGGTCTGCCGCCGACGCCGGAGGAGGTGGAGGCGTTTGTCGCGGGAACGCCCGAACCGCCCCTCACCCCCGGCCCCTCTCCCCAGGGGGGAGAGGGGAGAACGGTTGATGACGCTTACGAGCGAGTGGTGGATCGGTTGCTGGCCAGTCCGCGGTACGGCGAGCGGTGGGCGCGGCACTGGATGGATATGGTGCATTTCGCCGAGACGCACGGGCACGATCAGGATCGGCCGCGCGACCATGCGTGGCCGTATCGTGACTACCTGATCCGGTCGTTCAATGAGGACAAGCCGTACGCGCGGTTCGTCGAGGAACAGGTCGCGGGCGACATTTTGCACCCGGACGACGGCTGGGCCACCGCCGCCACGGGGTTCCTTGCCACGGGATCGTGGGATGAGTCTTCGCTCCGCGACATCCGCGAAGACACGATCGACCGCGAGATCGGCCGGTACCTCGACCGCGACGATATCGTGACCAGCGTGATCTCGACGTTCGCAAGCACGACAGTTCACTGCGCCCGGTGCCACGATCACAAGTTCGACCCGATCACGCAGCAGGATTACTTCGCGCTGCAAGCGGTGTTCGCCGCGACGGACAAGGGGAATCGGCCGGTCGATTTCGATCCGGCGGTGGCGAAGCGGAGGCGGGCGTTGACGGAGTTGAAAGCCGGCCTCGCGGCGCGGCAATCGACTCGCGATCCGAGCTTGCTCGCTGCAGGCCTACAAGCGGAGGTCGCCGTGTGGGAGCATGAGCAGGAGCAGGAACTGACCAAAGGCCAGTCGGCGACAAAGTGGGAGACGCTTGATCCTTTCGATTTCAAGTCGGCGGAGCGATCGACGCTCACGAAACAACCGGATGGCTCGCTAGTGGCGAGTGGCCATCGGCCAGAAACAGACACGTACACGATTGTGGGGCGCACGGAGTTGCCGAGCATCACCGCCGTGCGGTTGGAAGTGTTGACCGATGTCAGCCTGCCAATGAAGGGGCCGGGCCGGCAGGACAATGGCAACCTGCACCTCAACGAGTTCGTCGTCAAGGTGGCTCCCGGCGGCACTGCGGCTGCGGCCAAGGCGGTGGCGATCGAATCGGCGACGGCCGACTTCAATCAGGAAGGTTGGACGATCGCCCACGCCATCGACGGCAACCCGGCGACGGCGTGGGGTGTGTTTCCAATGGTCGGCCAGCCGCATCGGGCGGTGTTCCGGCTCAAGGAGCCGATCCGCCGCGGCGACGAAAGCCACGCGACGCTGTTCATCGAACTCCAGCAGACGCACGGGCGCGGGCATCTGATCGGGCGGCCGAAATTGTCGGTCACGTCGGCGTCGAACCCGTCCGAAACCGACACGCTGCCGGCGGCGATTGTCGATCTGCTCAAACTCGCGCCGGGAGATCGAACCGACCAGCAACGGATCGACCTGACGGTGTTCTACCTTGGGCAGAAGTTCGACCGTGAACTGGCTTCGCTGCCGAAGCCGCAGCTTGTGTACTGTGGGTCGAACCAGTTCCTGCCGGACAACTCGCACAAGCCCACGCCCAAACCGCGACCGATTCACGTTCTGAAACGAGGCGACGTGCGGCAACCGCTCGAAGCGGCGACACCGGGGACGCTCGCTTGCATCGCGGACCTGCCGAACCGGTTCGCGATCGACGACGCGGACGACGAGGGAGCTCGCCGCGTGGCACTGGCGAAATGGCTGACCGATCCGCGCAACGGCCTGGTCTGGCGGTCGATCGTGAACCGCGTCTGGCACTATCACTTCGGCAGAGGGCTGTCCGACACGCCCAACGACTTCGGCCTGATGGGTTCGCCGCCGTCGCACCCGGAGTTGCTCGACTGGCTCGCCGTGACGCTGCAGGAACGCGGCGGGTCGCTGAAGGAGCTGCACCGGTTGATTGTGACGAGCAACGTGTATCGGCAGAGTTCGGGAATTTCCGATTTGCGATTTTCGATTTCCGACTTGAAGGGGGCAAACGATACGAAAGCGGCCAATCGAAAATCTGAAATCGAAAATGGAAAATCCATCGACTCCGACAACCGCCTGCTCTGGCATTCGCCCCGCCAGCGGCTGGACGCGGAATCGATCCGCGACGCCGTGCTGCAAATTTCCGGGAAGCTCGACCTGACGGTTGGCGGGCCGTCGGTGCGGCAGTTCAACATGTCGCCGGGGATTCATGTCACGCCGAACGTGGACTACCTGAATTTCAACGTGGACGACGTGTCGAATCACCGGCGGAGCGTGTACCGGTTTTTGTTCCGTACGCTCCCCGACCCGCTGATGGATTCGCTCGACTGCCCCGACGGATCGCAGCTCACGCCGGTGCGGAGCGCGTCGGTCACGCCGTTGCAGGCGCTGGCGCTGCTCAACGACAAACTGATCGTCCGGCAGAGCGAACACATCGCCGAACGAATCGCAACTCGGGTGGCTGGGGTCGAGCGCAGCCCGCCCCCAGCGAGCGAAGCATCCATCGCGAAGCAGGTTCACGAAATGTACCGCCTGATCCTCGCCCGCGAACCGACGGCGGATGAAGCAACCACCGTCGGAGCCTATGTGACTAGGCATGGCCTCGCCAACGGCTGCCGCGTGCTGCTGAACAGCAACGAGTTTGTGTTTGTGGAGTAGGTTGGAATTGCGGGAACTCGCGAGAAGACAGACATCGAGCTGATATTTGGCGCATGCGGTCGGATCGCTGTCACTGGAATTCAATAGTTGGAAGATGCACAATGAGGCGCTGAACTGCCTGGTTCTCGAATCGCTGGTTATTGGGGGGCCTGTCCATGCCGCGAGAAATCAAGACGCGATGTCCGCGTTGCAGCGAACCGATTACGGTTCCTCCCGCAACGGAAAAAGTCCAATGCGGGAAGTGCGGTGCTGCTTTCCGAGTCAAGAAGGCCACCAAACCGGACGAACCTCCTGCCGATAATGAGCCTGTCGATTGGGCAAATATCACAGCGGAGAAACCACGTCCCCTGCCTGGATGGACAAAGAGCGAGGATGCCGGCGACTCTGGCGCCGCATCAGAGACGACGAAGGTTGATTTACCTAAATCCGGCAAACCAAGTCGAACACAAGATGCCGGGCCGGCAAGTTGGACTTCATCAACCAAGATTGGAATTGGCGCGGCGGCGTTCATCGGGATTTGTGTAGTCGGTTTTGCTGCCAAGATCGTCTTCCAGACTCACGATAAACAGACCGCGAGAGAAGAGTTCCCAATGTTGATGACGGAAGCGGAAAGCCTGAAGTCTAAGGGAAAATACGCAGAAGCCTACGAACGCTATGAGAAGTTGAACAGGATCGCACAGTCGCATCCCGATCTCGGGATTGATAGCGCTTCGATCCGAAATTCAATGGCTGCAATCGAGGGCCAAGCCAAGAAACAACGTGCCGATCAGGAAGCGGAAATACGCCGCAAGGCAGAAGAAGCCGAAGAGCTTGCGCGTCAAAAAGCGGCAGCAGCAGAAAGTGCCAAGCAACTCGCCAAGAATGCTGGCAGCACCGCCGACGTAGTAGCACTCGCAGAGAAGGGTGTTTGCGTAGTCAAAAGTCGGTTTGGAGTTGGGACGGGTTTTCTTGTCGGTTCAAAGAACACCTTGGCGACGAATGCGCATGTGATTGAACTTTCCGAATTGTCGGATTTGGAGTTCATCTTCCCAGCGTGCGGTAAAGAGACGATCACCGGAGCAAAGCTCATGTACTTCGACCCCGATGTTGACTTGGCACTGCTTCGCCTCGACAACCTTCCGAAAGGCGCTGTTCAACTGCAAATGGACAAGACCGCGGAGTTTCGGAAAGGTGAGGAGGTGGTCATCATCGGGAATCCAGGAGTAGGCAACGATCTCGTTCTTGAAAACGCCGTGACGAAAGGTCTACTGAGCACGACAACGGAGATCGAAGGACGAAAGCTATGGCAGGTCAGTGCGTCGATTAACCCTGGAAACAGTGGTGGTCCAATACTCTCATCGCAAGGACGCGTACTTGGCGTCGCTGTAGCAAAGGCAAAGCGACAGGAGGGAATTGCCTTTGCTATTCCCAGTTCAACACTGCGGGACGCAGTAGATAAGTCGTCGAAGATGTCAACCTCGGAGGTTGAAAGAGTGCGTTCCTTAAGGCGGGTGCGACTTGTTTACGAAAAGATAGATCTCGGTGGCCGATTGGCGGCGTTGATTCTTGGGGAATACAAGGATGCGTGGTTCTCGGCGATCAGAAACGATGTCAGTGTCGAATCGCGTGTAAATCGTGTGCGGGATAGTTCCGAGAGTGCTCTGAAGTCCATTACCGAACTGACCTCTGATCTCCGGAAAATCGTCGATGGGATCAAGAAGGATTCAAACCTCGAATCCGACACGAAATCATTGTTGTTAGATTTGTGGGCAAATTATGAACAACTCCGAGACTATGCTGATAATCCGCGAGGTAGTTACAACTCATTCAGCAAGAGGATCGAAGACCTGATCGCTGAACGTGAGGGGCTTATGGCAAAGCTCAAGGTAAGACTCGGTCTATGATTCAGCGAAATGCCACTTTCACACGTCGCGACTTCCTCTGGCAAACCGGCGGCGGACTCGATGGCCTTGCGCTGGCGTGGCTGGTGGGGCAGGAGGGCATTCGCGCGGACGCGCCGCGAGGCGACTTGAACGGCGGGTTGCATCACCCGGCGAAGGTCAAGCGCGTGGTGCAGCTTTTCATGAACGGCGGCGTCAGTCAGATGGATACGTTTGACTACAAGCCTGAACTCATCCAGCGGAACGGCGAGAAGGTGGACTTCGGGATCACGGCGGCCGCGACCAGTACGCCGGGGGCGGTGATGAAGTCGCCGTTCGAGTGGCGGCAGCACGGCGAGACGGGCCGCTGGGTGACGAGCGTGCTGCCGCAGATGGCGACGATCGTGGACGACCTCGCGTTTTTGATGGCGATGGCGTCGAAGACGAACGTACACGGCCCGGCGAGCTACATGCAGAACACGGGTTTCACACTGCCGGGGTTCCCGTCGCTGGGCGCGTGGATTTCGTACGGACTCGGCCGGCTGACCGACAACCTCCCCGCGTTCGTCGTGCTCCCCGATGCCCGCGGGTTGCCGTACAACCAGCTTGGCAATTTCTCGTCGGGTTTTTTGCCGGTGACGCATCAGGCGGTGGTCATCAAGCCGAACGCGCCGACTCCCATCCCCAACCTGCACCCGCCCGCGTCGGCGAAACAGATCACGCCGGAGAGCGAGCGCGACGGGCTGAACCTGCTCGGACGGCTCAACCGCGAGCACCTCGAACAGCATCCCGGCGACTCGCGGCTCGAAGCCCGCATCGCCTCGTATGAACTCGCGGCGAAGATGCAGGTGTCGGCTCCCGAACTGCTCGACCTGTCGCGCGAAACCGAATCGACGCACCAGGCGTATGGCCTCGACAAACCGCAGACGGCGGACTTCGGGAAGAATTGTTTGATCGCCCGGCGCATGCTCGAACGGGGCGTGCGGTTCGTCCAGGTGTGGAGCGGCATGGGCGGGCCGTCGGGCAACTGGGACAACCACAAAGACATCCCGACCGAACTCCCGTTCATCGCCGGCAGCGCGGACCAACCGATCGCCGCGCTCGTGAAGGACCTCAAGCAGCGCGGGATGTTCGAGGACACGCTCGTCGTCTGGACCACTGAATTCGGCCGGATGCCGTTCACACAGGGAACCACCGGCCGCGACCACAACGGCGGCTCGTTCGTCACGTGGCTGGCCGGAGCCGGCATCAAAGCGGGTGCAACTCACGGGCGAAGCGACGACTTCGGCTACCAGGCCGCCGAAGGCGTGACGTATTGCTACGACCTCCACGCCACCATCCTGCACCTCTTGGGTATCGACCACGAACGCCTGACGATCCGCCACAATGGCATCGACCGCCGGCTGACCGACGTGCATGGGCACGTGGTGCGGGAGATTCTGGCGTAGCCGATATGCGGTGAGGTTCCGACGTGGTCAAAATGTCCCGAAGTTGACAACTGGCAGTGGCTGGCGTTCGGTGAATGGACTGATGGCGGGCACCGTCGTGTCGGCGCCCGGCGACGAGTCGATGTACTCGTAGAACACGTTCCGCTGGCGAGGGATGTAGCCCGCTTCGCGGATGCAGCGCTTGATCGAGTCCAGCGTGAGATAGTGAACCGTCCCCGCCTGGGCGACGACGTTTTCTTCGATCATCAGCGAACCCATGTCGTTCGCGCCGAAAAACAGGGCGATCTGGCCGATCTTCTCCCCTTGCGTCACCCACGACGATTGGATGTTGGAAAAATTGTCGAGGTACAGCCGGCTAACGGCTTGCGTTTTGAGGTACTCGAACGCGCCGGCGGGAGGGATATGCGACATGTCGGTGTGTTCGGGCTGGAACGTCCAGCAGATGTACGCGGTGAAGCCGCCGGTTTCGTCCTGAAGTTGCCGCAGGCGGTCGAGGTGTTCGACGCGCTCGGCAAGCGTTTCGACGTGACCGAACATCATCGTCGCCGTCGATCGTCCGCCAAGCTGATGCCACACGCGGTTCACGTTCAACCAGTCGTCCGTGAGCACCTTGCCGCGCGTGATCTCGGTCCGCACGCGATCAACGAGGATTTCGCCGCCGCCGCCGGGGAGGCTCCCCAGCCCGGCCGCTTTCAACCGCTCCAGCACCTCGCGCAGCGGCAGCTTGTTCACCTTGGTGAAGGCATGAATTTCGGGCGGGCTGAACCCGTGGATGTTGACCTGCGGGAAGTTTCGCTTGATGTCGCGCAGCAGGTCCTCGTACCAGTCGAGTTTCAGCGTGGGGTGCATCCCCCCCTGCATGAGAATCTGATCGCCGCCGAGCGCCACCGTCTCCTCGATCTTTTTCAGCAGCACGTCTCGCGGCAACACGTACGCTTCGTCATGCCCGAGCGGCCGGTAGAACGCACAAAAGTCGCACACGGCCGAACAGACGTTCGTGTAGTTGATGTTGCGGTCGATGTTGTACGTCCGAAACGGCTCCGGATGCAGCCGCTTCGTCACCGCGTCGGCCGCCGCCCCGATCGCGACCAATTCGTGCGACCCCATCAGCCGCACGCCCTCATCAAACGTCAGCCGCTTTCCGGTGATTGCCTTATCAAGCAGTGGTGCAATGTCGGTAGACAAGTTCGTTTCCTTCAGGTGCAAATCCGTGTTCAATGGCCAGTTGATGGAACCTCCGCAGCCCGCGGCGTTCGGACGATTCGAGGCGGAAGTGCAGGTTTTGGGTGAGGTAGTCGAGCGTGGTTTGGAACGGCAGGCCGAGCAGGGACGCTTCGCGGCGGGCGATGGATTCGACGTTGGCCAGGCCGCGGTCGCGGGCTTCGGTCAGGGCTTCTTCGACGCGGCCGAGGTCGGTTCCCGTGCGCGTGGCCCACATGGCGAAGACGAACGGCAGGCCGGTCCAGTTCGTCCATTCTTCGCCCAGGTCCCACACGGTGTCGAACGATTCGCGAGGCGGGAAGATCGCCCGGTCGCCGATCAGCAGGATCGCGTCGGCGGAGGTGTCTTCGGTCGAGAGGCCGAGCGGGAGCGGTTCGAGGTTGGGTCGCGTGCCGCAGCGTTCGGCGAGGAGGATTTGCACGAGCGTGGCAGACGTCCGCGATCCGACGTCGAGCGCCAGCCGCCTGATCCGCGCCGGCGGCACGCGGCTGAACAGCTTCACGCTCAGCACCGGCCCGCGCGTGGCGACGCAGGCGTCCGACACGATTTCGTAGTCCGGGTTCAGCAGGCACTCGACGGACGGGATCAACGCCACATCGAGCTTCTCCGCCGACAGTTCGTCGGCCAGCCGGCTGGGGACGTCGAGGATCAAGTCCGCGTCCGGAGCCAACTCCGCCAGCCCTTCGATGAGCGGCTTGGAGTTGAGGTAGTTCACGGCTCCAATGCGGAGCGGTCGGTCGGGTGTGGGGAACATTTTGAATCGAATCCTCCGGTCGGTGACATTTTTACAGGACAGCCGGGCCAGACGAAAGTCACGGAGCACCATCACCCGGCCCGAAGCGACGAAGCCACCAGCGGGCGAACAGAGCCTGAGGCCACAGGCACGCAGGTAGCAACCACAGCCCCAAGCCGAAGCCCGCGTAGGTGCCATCTTCTTGGAGGCCGCGGGTGATCTCGACAACGCTGGTGATGAAAATCTCGAAGAGAATTTGCATGACACGACCTACCAACCGAACATCGCCAACGATGCTGTTGTCAGTCTGGAACCGCATGAATTACCATGCGACGCCGTCGTAGGATGGGCACTCCTGCCCGTCCCTTTGCCTCGACGGTCGGGCAGGAGTGCCCAACCTACTTCACAAACCAAACCGCTCGATCACCCGCGCGTTAACGGAAGCCAACGAGGGAAACGGATGCCGGATTCACCAGTGCATGTGGCCATCGTGGGGATGGGGACGGTCGGGAGCGGAGTGGCCAGGGTGCTGCTGGAGCATCCCGAACGGATCGCGCGGCGGGCGGGTCGGCCCGTGCGGCTGAAGTGGGCGGTCGTCCGTGATGTCGAAAAGCCGCGGGGCGTGGACGTGCCCGTTGGCGTGTTGACGACCGATGTGTCGCAGGTGGTGAACGACCGCGACGTGCAGGTGGCCATCCACCTGATCGGCGGCTTGCACCCGGCGCGCGAGATCATGCTGGACCTGCTCGACTCGGGCAAAGACGTCGTCACCGCGAACAAAGCGCTGCTGTGTGAACATGGCGACGAACTGTTCGCCAAGGCGAAGTCGCTGGGACGCACGATCGCGTTCGAAGCGGCGGTCGCCGGCGGCATCCCGATCATCGCGGCCGTCGGTCAGTGCATGGCCGCGAATCAAATCACCGCGATCTCGGCGATCCTCAACGGGACCACGAACTACATCCTGACCCAGATGATCCGTGAAAACCGCACCTACGCCGAAGCCCTGCGGTCCGCGCAGCAACTTGGCTACGCCGAAGCCGACCCGACGCTCGACGCGGACGGCTCGGATGCGGCTCAAAAATTGGTCGTTCTTACGCAGCTTGCGTTCGGGATGAAGGTGCCGCTGGACGCCTTCCCGCGTCGCGGCATCGACCGGCTGGAGCTGGCCGACGTGCGCTACGCCACGGAACTCGGTTACACCGTGAAACTGCTCGCCGTGTCGCGGCTCATCCGCGGGCAGCTCGAAATGCACGTGCAGCCGACGCTCGTGCGACATCACACACCGCTGGCCGAAGTGCATGGTGCGTTCAATGCGATTTCGCTGACGGGTGATGTCGTCGGCGAAACGTGGTACTCCGGCAGCGGTGCCGGGCAGCTCCCCACCGCATCGGCCGTGCTGGGCGACCTGATCGACACCGTCGTCGGTCGCGCTCGGATCACGTTCCAACACCTCGAACTCTGGAACGAAACCCCGCCGTTCACACTTCAACCCAACGAGAAGGTCATCAGTCGATACTACCTGCGATTCCATGTGGAAGACCGGCCCGGCGTGTTGGCCGACATCACCGCGGCCCTCGGTCGGAACCAGATCAGCATCGCGTCGGTGATCCAGCACGAAGCCACCGAACCCGCGTCTCCCGGAAACGGCTCGGCGATCGTGCCGCTGGTCATTATGACTCACCGCACCACCAAAGGCCAGGTGCAGGCGGCGGAAAACGAACTGCGAAGTGTCGCCGCCGTCAAGCAGCCGAGCGTGCGGATGCCGGTTGCGGATTAGTTGAGGGATGAGGGATGAGGGTTGAGGGTTGAGAGATGAAAGTCGATGAAACGAGAATGGTGGACGAATCCAGAGTTGGACTGCTCCCCTCTCCCCTTTGGGGAGAGGGGTTGGGGGTGCGGCTATTCATTGCCCGCTCAACCTGGCCCTCGCCTTGACCTTGCCCGACCACAAGGGTCGGGGCTACCGTTTTGATCGCTCCCGATGAAGTACGCCCTCATCATCCCCGACGGTTGTGCCGACGAGCCGCAGGCATCGCTCGGTGGGCGGACGCCGTTGCAAGCGGCGAGCGTCCCCAACATGGATGAGGTCGCGCGGCTCGGAGTCGTCGGGCGCGCGGACAACGTGCCGGCGTCGATGCCGAGCGGCAGTGATGTGGCCACGATGAGTCTGTTCGGTTACGACCCGCTCGTGTTTCACACCGGACGCGCACCGATTGAAGCGGCCGCGCAGGGAATTCCGCTCGGTCCAGACGACTGGTGCATCCGCTGCAATTTTGTCACGGTGATCGATAACGTGATGAAAAGCTTCACGGCGGGACAGATTCCGAACGACCTCGCACGTCTGCTCATCCAACGGCTGAACGAATCGTTCGGCGGAAAGTCACTCGAATTCTTTCCGGGAGTCAGCTACCGCAACCTGCTCGTGTGGCGACCCGTGCGCCGGGAGGGCGAGGCTCCCGCCGAGCCGCCGTCGATCATCACGACACCGCCGCACGACATCACCGACCAACCGGTCGAACCGCATCTGCCGCACGGTCCTGGCAGCGAGGCGTTTCGCAACCTGATGCTCGCCAGCGTGGACGTTTTGGCTGGCTGCCCAGAGAACCAGGCGCTAGCCGCACGCGGCGAACCGACCGCGACGCAAATCTGGCTGTGGGGGCAGGGCAAGCGGCCCGCGCTCGAACCGTTTCTGTCGCGGTACGGGAAGTCGGGCGCCATGATCACCGCCGTCGATCTGCTGCGCGGGCTGGCGGTGCTGCTGGGCTGGAATGTGATCCACGTTCCCGGTGCCACGGGGTATCTCGACACCGACTACGCCGCGAAGGGAGCCGCCGCGATCCGGGCGCTCGACGACGTCGATCTCGTCGTGGTCCACGTCGAAGCCACCGACGAAGCGTCGCACGAAGGCCATGCCGACGCGAAGGTGACCGCGCTCGAAGCCATCGACCGCGACATCGTCGGCCCGGTCCATCGGCATCTCCAGCAGCGCGGCCAGCCGTACCGCATCCTCGTGTCCCCCGATCACCCGACGTTTTTGAGAACCAAGACGCACAGCCACGGCTTTGTCCCGTTCGCGCTCTGCGGTGCCGGAATCACACCCGACGCTACGACAACCTACGACGAGGCATCCGCCGCCGCGTCGCCGCTCACGTTTCCGAAGGGACACGAGTTGATGCGATTTTTCGTGGGGTTAACAGCCCGTTGAAAAAGTCGTGGCACAAGCTGCCAGCTTGTGTTTTCCGGCTCTCCGCCAAGTTTGTGGTGCACGCGGCCCGCGTGCTCCTCATTGCCACCACAGGCAGGGCACGCGGGCCGCGTGCGCCACAAGTATCAACACCTTTGGCGGAGAGCCGTGTTTTCCTCGTGAAATATGAGCAAGCAAGCTGCTTGCTCTACGTTTTTCGATGGGCTGCTAACCCCACTTCGCCGTCAGTCCGACGATTTCATGGAACCGACGGCCGGCGTCTTTCGTCTGAATTGCCGGGAATAATTGCGGCACGTCGCGGCTCTTGTTCTGTGGCGGGCATTCTCGCTCGCACGGTGACGCCTTAGCGGCCGTCCGAGAATAACTTTTCCAATGGGGCGACAGTGGGTTGCCGAAATCTCAGTCGCGGAGCGACTGAGCTACGTAGGCGAGTCGCTCCCGCGACTCGCATTCAATTTGTCTTCGTTCAGCGGAAAGGAACAGCCATGCGCTCGACAACCGTTTTGCAACTTGTGTTTCTCGTGGCCGTGGTCGGTTGCGGGGCGGGGGAGTCGGTTAGCCAACCGCAGAAAAGTGTGAACGGTCAATTCGACCGCTGGTCAACGAGTGGACATCTGTCACCATCCCGGATGCCGATGGAGATGTCGAGTCGTGCGATGAGCGCGGGACTTGGCGACGCGGGTCTGGCCGATCCCAACGCGCAGCGACAGCCAGATCACAACACCGAAGCGTACGACCGCATCGACGACAATCCGTTTTTGACGGTGCGGCAAAACCCGCTTTCCACGTTTTCGATCGATGTGGACACCGCCGCGTACGCGAACGTGCGGCGGTTCTTGAACGACGGACAACTGCCACCGAAGGACGCCGTGCGCATCGAGGAATTGCTCAACTACTTCACGTTCGACTACCCGCAGCCGGATGGCGACGCGCCGTTTTCCATCACCGCCGACGTGGCGCGATGTCCGTGGAAACCGGAACATCGCCTGGTGCGGATCCGGCTGAAAGGGCGAGACATCCCGGTCGAGCAACGGCCGCCGAGCAACCTCGTCTTTTTGATCGACGTGTCCGGTTCGATGCAGCCCGCCAACAAGGTGCCGTTGCTGAAAGCCGCGATGGCGTTGCTGGTCGAACAGCTTCGAGAACAGGACCGCGTGGCGATCGCCGTCTACGCGGGAGCCTCGGGGCTGGTGTTGCCCTCCACGTCCGGCGACAACAAGCCGGCGATTCTCTCGGCCCTCGACCGCCTGAACGCGGGGGGATCGACCAACGGCGCCGCGGGCATTCAACTCGCGTACGATGTCGCGAAGGCCAACCACATCCGTGGTGGAATCAATCGCGTCATCCTCGCAACCGACGGCGATTTCAACGTCGGCGTCACGAGCCAGGGGGAATTGACCCGACTCATCGAAGAACGAGCCAGGTCGGGCGTGTTCCTCACCGTGCTCGGTTTCGGCATGGGCAACTACAAGGACTCGACGCTCGAAAAGCTTGCCGATCGCGGAAACGGAAACTACGCCTACATCGACTCGCTGTCGGAGGCTCGCAAGGTGCTCGTCGAACAAGCGGCCGGCACGCTGCTGACCATCGCGAAGGACGTGAAAATTCAAGTCGAGTTCAACCCGGCGAAGGTGAACGGCTACCGCTTGATCGGGTATGAAAATCGGATGCTGCGTGCCGAGGACTTCAACAACGATCAAAAAGACGCGGGCGAAATCGGTGCCGGTCACACGGTGACTGCGTTGTATGAAGTCGTGCCGGTGGGTCGCGATGTCCCAGCCGTAGCCGTCGATCCGCTCAAATATCAGCCGGCCGCTGAACCGGCGGCAGCGAATCCGAGCGACGAACTACTAACGGTTAAAGTGCGATACAAAGCTCCCGATGAAGATGTCAGCCGGCTGCTGAGCGTGCCGCTCATGGATCGCGAAACACGGACCGATCAGGTGACTGCCGACTGGCAATTCGCCGCCGCCGTGGCCGCGTTCGGACTTTTGCTTCGCGATTCGCCGTACAAGGGGGAAGCGACGTGGGACGCCGTACTCGAACTCGCGGAAGCGGGAGTCGGAACCGATCGGGCAGGGCATCGGGCCGAATTCGTCAAGCTGGCACGGCAAGCTCGCACGGTCAGCCATCGCGTCGCGGACGCTTCTCGACGACGAGACTGAAATTCGGGCGCGATGCTCGGCACCGCCGTCATTTTTGTTCCATCAGATCGACCAGTCCCACGTCGATGTACTGCCCGCCGCCAGTTTGCTTGCAATGCACGGCCAGCGTGTTCTTGTCGGGCTTGAGTGCCTTACGAGCAACGTCATCGAGTGGCACTTCGATGTATTGCGTTGTGTAGCCGGTCGTCTTAGCGATCAGCTCGCCGTTGAGGAAGACTTCCGTGTCCTCGTCGTGATGAATTCGCAGCGCGAGGTCGTGGAGCGAGTTCAGCGTGATGCCTTGCGACTTCAAATCGAAGTCGCGGCGCAGCCAGATGTCGTTCGTCTTCCAATTTGTCTTCACGACGCTGCCGGGAGTCGTCGGCTCGCCGAAACCTCCGGGGCCGGACTTCCAGCTTGAATCGTCGAAGTCGGGCTTCTGCCAGCCGTCGGCCGGTTTGTCGGTGGTGAATCGCCATGTTTGAGCGGTTGTCTCGGAAGTCGGGACGAGCACCGTCACCTTCGGCGGCGGCAGATACAGCTTGCGAGCGGCTTTCGCGATCGTGTCGGTGTCCATCTTCAAGACGGCTCGGTCGTAGGTCATCAGGCCGTTGACTTCGATTTCGACGTCGGTCGTTTGCGTGTACACGGCCGCGCTGACTCCTTGAGCGATCATCGGCCGCAGCGCGCCGAGCAGGCCGACGTATGCCTTCTGCAAATCCTCGGACTTCGTGAACGAGCGATAGCCCCAGTTGTCTTTGCCTTGCCAGGTGTGTCCTTCGAGCGGCAGGCCTAGGCCGCCGAATTCGCCGAGCACGGCCGCTCGGTCGCTGGTCGGTTGCGGAGCGAACGGGCCGGGGTAGCGATGCACGTCGATCACGTCGCCGACCGGGAAATCGTTCCCGCCGGACGCGCAGTTCACCAGTCGAGTCGGATCGTACTCCTTGGTCCACTTCGTCACCGTGACGGTGTTGGCCTGCCCCCAGCCTTCGTTGAACGGCACCCACATCACGATGCTGGGATGATTCCGCAGCGCGTCGATGATCGCCTTCCACTCGCGGTTGTAGTTGTCGGACGACTCCGGCGAGCGTGTGGTCTCGGTGTTGTCGTGCTTGCCGAACGGATCCCACGCCGCGTGCTTGTCGCCCGACGGCATGTCCTGCCACACAAGCATCCCCAGCTTGTCGCAGTGGTAGTACCACCGAGCCGGCTCGACCTTCACATGCTTGCGAATCATGTTGAAGCCCAGCTTCTTGGTCATCTCGATGTCGTACCGCAGCGCCTCATCCGTCGGAGCCGTGTACAACCCATCCGGCCAAAACCCTTGATCCAGCGGCCCGTACTGAAACAGCGGCTTGTTGTTGAGCATGATCCGATTGACGCCGTGCTCATCCTTGCCGAGCGAGATTTGTCGCATCGCGAAGTACGACGTGACGCTGTCATCGACGTCCTTGCCAAAGGTTCCATTAGCAGCATCCTGCGGCAATAACTGCACACTGGAGAAATACAGAGTTGGTGAGTCAGGAAGCCACGGTTTCGCATTCGGGAACGGAATTTCGATGGCGGTGTTTGGCTTCCCGAATCCATTGAATCGCTCGATTTGCTGAGCCAGCTCAGAGCCAAAAGGGGGAATGGCAATGCGACCCTGCGGCTGATGCTGTTGCTCCGAAGTTAAGCCGATCCTCACTCGATACTTTTCAGCATCGGCCCCGCCAACCTTGACCGTAAATTGAACGGTCTTCTTGTCGAAGTTGGGGACAATCTCAACTCCCGCGATGGACGTTTTCGACACCGGCTCCAGCCACACGGTTTGCCAGATACCGGTCGTGGGCGTGTACCAGATGCCGTGCGGTTTGCGGACTTGTTTGCCTCGCGGTTGGAACGAGCCGTCGGTCAGATCGCTGACGGCGACGATGAGTTCTTGCTCGCCGCTCGGCTTCAGCGCGTCGGTGATGTCGAACGTGAACGGGTCGTAGCCGCCCCGATGCTCGCCGACTTTCTTGCCATTGACCGAGACGACCGCCTCCCAATCGACGGCTCCAAAGTGCAGCAGCAACCGGCCGTCCTTCGGCATCTCCGGCGTGGCGAACGTCCGCCGATAAATGATCATGCCACCGTCCGGCACGCGCTTCATCACCCCCGACAACGCCGACTCGACCGGAAACGGCACCAGGATCTTCCCGCGCTCAGACGCATCCCGATAGCTGATCAGTTTTCCGTCCGTGATCGCGTAATCCCACAGCCCATTCAGATTGACCCACTTCTCGCGGACCATCTGCGGCCGAGGATACTCCGGATGCACCTTCTCCGGAGAAACATCCTTCGCCCACCGAGTCATCACCGGAGCCTGCTTCGGCTGCCAATCGGCATGGGAGGATGAAGCAGTCAGCCACAGAATCGCCAACGCCACGCTACGGACACTTGCGGACATGATGCGGAGAACTCCGAATTGAGGCTGGGACAAATCGACCTTGGCCAGTGTTTCCAACGTGGCTCAAAAATTCAACCGTCTCAGCGCGGAACCGGCACGATGTAGACGTGACAGAGACTTCCTCACCCCTTCGTTCTCTTCGTTTTCTTCTGTTCAAAATCTGGACCAGAAGAAAACGAAGAGAACGAAGAGAGGAATGCGGTTCGTTGCATCGCGTGGGATGAATACCGAAGCCTGAAGCGCAAGCGAAGGATGTCGAGGTTCAATTGTCCGGTGCCAGCGATGGCCACCGCTGGCGCTTCAGGTTTCAAATTCGCGATTCAGCGGTCTGTTACTCGTTACCGGAACCAAACTGGATCAAGGCCGCTTCGGCCACGGTGCGTGATGTGCAGTCGGTGGCGGCCAGCAACACGGTCTGCTTGCGCGGGACGGTACCGCCGATTTCGAGCGGTGACGTCCACAAAAGTCGCACGTCGCTCGGCAGGCGGGACGATGCCAGTTGACGCCGCTCGCGGGCGGAGGCGGGATCGCGGACGTTCCAATTCAGATGCAGCCACGAACCGAATTCGTGCGGCTTCAGAAACCGACGCAGTTCGAGCGCCAAGCGGCCCATCGTCCAGCGGGCGTTCACGTCTTGAATTGGTCTCAACCGCGTCTGTCCGTCGGCGTCGCGGTACAACATCGCGTCGATCCCCAGCGGGCCGAAGTAGCCGCGCCGTTGGACCTCGCTCGCGACGCGAGCCGTCACGTCGATCGCGGGCTGCCCGACGGAATCACTGAACCCGTGCGGATCAATCCGGCTGCCAAAGTAGCCGCCGGACGAGTTCGGCGGGTCGATCATCGGGGCCACGCCGACGAAGACTGGTCCACCGTGCTGCGGGATGTCCCATTGAATGCCCGCTTCGGCGATGCGGTCCAGCCACGGTTCGAAGATGACGGCGCCGTCGCGTGCCAGTCGCTCGCGAAGCCAGCCGAGCATCGGCGGCGCGAGTTCCGAGCCGCGCCCCGCCAACCGTTCTCGACCTGACATGCCGAGCAACGCCTTGATGATCCAGCCGCGTTGAAACCGAGCGGCGTCGCCGAGTGCTTCGCGAAGTTGGCCGAGCGATTCAATCACTGCCGCACCGTCGATGCCGCATTGCCTCTCGATCTCCAACTCGAACGAGAATCGCCGCGAGTTGACATCGCGCACGGCGTCGATCGGCGGAGCGGGGCAGGTGAGGCCACGTAAGCGGCCCCACGTCACGACCCGTTCGGACCAACCCCACGGGCAGAGTTCGTCCCCGCGCGCGAGTTGGCTGTCGTCGGTGATCCAACGAATGCCACTGCCCGTAGGATGGCCGCCCTCGGCCATCCGCGTTTCCACCGTGGAGAAGGAACGATCCTGGACGGCCGAGGGCGGCCAGCCTACAAATCCGAAGATCGGTTTCCCCGCGGGCGACCACACGGCGTCCTCCGATTCAGCGACGGCGAGCCACACGCAGGCGAGGTCCGCATTGATCTGCCTGACCGCTTCGCCGAAGTCCGCACGCGACCGCTCGGCCAGTTGGTGCTCGAAGTCGAAGTTGGGCAGGAAGAGTCGCGCCATGCGGTGGTCATTGTTTGCCGATCGAAATGCACTCGACCGAACGATCGTTGTTCGCAGCGTGACAGTCAATCCAGATTCGTCTACCAAATCAGCCGGGAGCTCTGCGCGACCGCCGTCCGAGCCACCACGTCATCGCCGCCGCCACGACACCTAACCCGTTGGCCGCCCAGCGATGCCACTGCCGCACCGGGAGGGACCAGAATCGAATGACCGTTCGATGGCCGTCATCCAGTTTTTCCGCCAGGCGCCATCCGTCGGGTGAGACAGTGTGGTAACGCAGGTCTCCGCTGCGTCGTTCATGCCAGGATGAGTTCCAGACGGTCTTCCCGATTCGACGATTGATGAGATGAAACTGTCTGCGGACACCCGGCACAACAAGGCGCTTCACGACGGGCATTTCGCCCATGCCCTGCGACGCCACGCGCCATTCCCTTTCGAACACGAGCAAATCCGTGTCGCGAACGAATCGGCCGCGGAAGATCGCCTGCGGTGCTCCGGGCTTCGCAGCCGGCTCGGAGTACATCGAAAAAAACTCCCGTCCCTGGGAGTCATGCAACCGGATTCTGGAGGACGATTCAGTCAGTTGCCATCCGTCGCATTCGTCGAACAAAGTGACCCCACCACTTGTGATTGGACTGACCAAGGTGGTCGTCGAGGTGCTGCCCAGGTTCAAGGTTTGAATCGTTTCCGCAAGCACTTCGCGTTGAATCTCCCGTTTGAGATCGAAGCGGACAATTCGGCCAGTACGGCGATCATGAAGGTCCAGCCAGCCGTCGACACTCCGACCCGTTTCGACGTCCCAAACCTCTGTTGTCGCGAATCCAGTTTGAATCTGATCTTGCTTGTGATTCACTGCGAGCAGCCGACAGTCGGCTGACAAGTTTTGTGCTGACAAGTCTCGCAGATTCGTTTTGAAAGTTCCGACGCGTGCGCCGTCTTTCAAGTCCCAGACAGTCCAGCCTCGTTCGGAACTGAGTTGTGCACTTTCAGGCCAGGTTTGGCTGACGCTGTCCCAAATGGAGAGACGCGGCCCTGAGCCTGCGGAGCGAGAGACCAGCCTGCGGGCGTCGGGCGTAAACCAGAGCTTCTCGTGACCATAAGGTAGTTCAAACAGCACGCGCTGAGTCCCTCGCCACCCGTCAAACGCCATGATCCTGGAATTTGTATCATCCTCGCGTGATCGTTCATCAATCGCGAGCAGTTCGCCCGATGGTGAAAACAGTGGTGATTGACTTCTGAGATTCTGCTCGATGCGCCACTGACAGATTCCCTGTCCTGTCAGACTGTCAATAAACCTCAGTCTGCTATCCCAATTCGAATACCTCGCATCGTCGGACTCGAAATCGACCTTTGCCGAGATGATCGCAAGGAGTCGACTGTCGGGATGGAATTGGAACGCCCCGCCGGATGTTCCGTCACACGAAAAAACCGCACCTGGTCGAGCCTCGAAACACCAAGCCGTGAGATAGCCGACGGCGACACCCACGAGAATCGCCATCGGTAAGGACTGGACAAATCGTCGAACGATCATGGCCAAAATGGTCTCGATCAGCGAAGGGACTCCGTTGCCAACATCGTGACGCGACGAATCCGGAATGTCGAGGCACGTCGGAGTCTCTTAATCTCAGCGATCGATTGGCAGCGACACTTGCAGCGGGCCCGCGGATCGCTTGATACTGAGGACCCATGTCCACGCAATCCTCCACAGAATCGAATCGCACCACGAGGCAACACCGCCGGAGTTGGGGATTTCGACTGGCGGCCGTGCTGGTCGGCGTCTTGCCGTTCGTTGTGATCGAGGTCGGGCTGGTGCTGCTCGACGTTGGGCGACCGGCGGACCACGGTGATCCGTTTGTCGGGTTCAGTGCGGTGCGGCCGTTGTTCGAGTTGAATGCAGCGGGCACACGGTACGAAATACCGCTGGCGAAACTGTCGCACTTCCGGGCGGAATCGTTCGGCGCGGTCAAGCAATCCAACGAGTACCGCATCTTCTGCATCGGCGATTCCACGGTTCAGGGAAACCCGTGGGGGATCGAAACGTCGTTCAGCACGTGGCTGGAGATCAGCCTCAACGCCGCGCAGCCGGGGCGGCCTTGGGACGTGATCAACTGCGGCGGCGTGTCTTACGCCAGCTATCGCATGGTCCCGATCGTCGAGGAGGTGCTCCGGTACCAGCCTGATCTGATCGTGCTGCATTGCAGCCACAACGAGTTTCTTGAGGATCGAACCTACAGCGAAATCAAGCGGACTCCGCGGACGATCGCGCGGACGCGCGAACTGGTTTCGCAACTTCGCAGTTACACGCTGCTGCGCGAAGCGTACGCGAAGCTGACCGAATCGTCGCGGAACGAAACGGAGCGAACCACATTGCCCGACGAGGTCGAAGCGCTGCTGGATTACCGGGGCGGGTTGGAGTTCTACCACCGTGACGACGTCTGGCGGGACGGTGTCATCGCGCATTTCGAGCACAATCTGCGGCGGATGGTGCGCATCGTCCGCGATGCCAGCGTACCGATGATCCTGATGAACCCGGTATCGAACCTCCGCGATTCGCCGCCGTTCAAGGCCGAGCATCGGGCGGGACTGACATCGGCGGAGTTGGCTCGTTGGGAGTCGCTCTGGAACGAAGCTCGCGAGCACTACGCCGGCGACCGATTGCGAGCGGTTGACCTGCTACGCGACGCGATGGCGATCGACGACCAACATGCCGGCCTGCACTACGACCTCGCCAAGTGCTACGACGCGATGGGCCTGCTGGAGCAGGCGCGGCCCGCGTACCTGCGGGCCAAGGAACTCGACGTCTGCCCGCTGCGGATGCTCGAGCCAATGAATCAGATCATCCTCGACGTGGCTCGCGAGACATCGACGCCGCTGGTCAACAATCGCCAACTTTTCGAAGAACTCAGCCCCGGAGGAATCCCCGGCGACAAGTGGCTGGTGGACCATGTGCATCCTTCGATCAAGGGGTACCAGCGGCTGGGCGATGCCGTCGCGGACGAGCTGGTTCGGCTGCGGATCGTCCACCCGCAGGCGAATTGGATCGACGAGAAGAACCGTCTCGACGCCGAGCACCTCGCGTCGCTCGATGGGGCCTACTTTGCGAACGGCCAGAAGCACTTGCGCGGCCTCATGCTGTGGGCGCAGGGACGCGCGACTCGGGTTCGCCCAGCGCGTCCGTCCGCGGAATGAGCATGCACTTTTTTGATGACATCCCCTCTCCCCTTTGGGGAGCGGGGCCGGGGGTGAGGGGTGCCGCAAGCCAGCGATCACTCAATTCGCTGCCAGAGCCACTAGCTCCGCCCCTAACCCCTCTCCCCAAAGAGTAGAAGGGGACTGCAAAACAATTTCAATTCGCAGATTCCGCACGGCCCGCAAAGTTTCACAATCCGGCTCCCTCGGCAGACGTGGAGCAGGCGTTGCAGGGCGACGCCGGTTGGCTCCGCGACGGGTCCGCCGCCCCGTTTGCGTTAACCGTTTTGCAGAGGGTGACGATTGTTGGTGTGGCGTGCATCGTACCGGGCGAAGCGGAGTTGCCATCCGCTCGGATTCTCCGGTGGCGGCGGTTCCGGCCTGAGACCGAAGCGCGGCGGATCGACATCCGGCCGGCAGCGGTCGCGATCCGTGAGGCCGATCGTGCGGCACGCCTGCACCGAAGCGCTCCACGATCATGCCCCGGATGTTGCACGGCCCCGACTCGTTCTCGCGACGGCCAACTCAATCGGGCCGGAGATGGGTCTGGCTGATTTGGGTCAGCCTCGTCGGATTCGCCCCGAGCTGTTCGTCCGATCGCGCGTTCGAACAGCGCGTCACCAGCCATCTGCCATCGCGAGCCGCGTGGATCGTGGGTGATCCAACGTCGAATCGAACTGTCACGCTGGCCGCGGCACAGGCGAAGCGGCATGCGAACCGCAAACGGCCCGCAGTGACTCAGGTGTCGGCTCAAAGCCCGGACGTCGCCGCCGACCTGTTCGTCGTGCCAGGGCAACAGCCGTGGAAGGACACGGGGATCGATGTGCGCGAAGGCGACGCGCTCACGTTTCTCGCGTCGGGCGAACTCCACGTCGGACCAGTCGAGAAGTCACGCGAGTTCGTCGAAACCAAGGTCGGTCCCGCGGGAACGTATTTCTACACGGACTCCGCACAGCGCCTCGACTTCCCGCTCCCGGCCGGAGCCAATGGACCGGCTCCGTGCTTTTGTCTGATCGGCCGGATCGGCAATTCGCCGCCGTTCTTCGTCGGCGACAAGATGAGCGTCGAAGCGCCGGCGTCCGGAAGATTGGTCCTCGGCATCAACGACCCGCACACCGCCGACAACTCCGGCGAGTTTCGCGTTCAAATCTCCCGGCCGATCGAAGTCCAACCGATGACGTTCCGCGAAATGCCGCCGCCTGACGAACCTCAACTCGCTGAGCCACTGCCGGGCTGCTCGGTCGTGGTGTTTTACGTGGACGGTCTGCGGCCGGACGTGGTGGAAGAAATGGTGTCGATGGGGCACCTGCCGAACATCCGGCGGCACTTCGTGGATGGCGGCACGCACCTGGTCAACGCGTTCACGTCGTTCCCGTCGGACACGATCACGTCGAACGGCTGCATGTGGACCGGATGCTTCTCCGACCGGCATGGCCTGAAGGGACAGGTGCGATTCAGCCGGCATTCCCTCACGTCCGACTCGTTTCTCGAACCGCTGGGACCGGGTCGCAGTGCGAGGCAACTCGGGCCGCATGGCCTCGACAAGGTCGTTCACGAAACACAGGCGGCGACGGTGCGGCTGGCGCAGGGCCACGAGCGGAGCCGGGACTTTCGCGAATCGCGCACGAGCGACATCCCGGCGATCTACGACTACCTGCGAGCGGCGGGGAGTGACTGGAGTACGAGCGTGCTGCCTGTGATGACCGATTTGCCACCGCTACTGTGGACGCGGAGCATGACCAAGCAGCTGCCGTACTTCAAAGCTCACGAAGCATGGAAGTACAACGACGACGCGAACGCACACTACGCCGTGTCGTACCTGCTCGCTCAAAACAAGCCGGTGACGATCGTCTGGCTGCCGGAAACCGATTCGGCCAGTCACAAGCAAAGCCGCGGGCAGTTCGGCAGCGCGCGGCGCACGATCGCTCGCGCGGACAAGCTCATCGGCGATGTCGTCAACGAACTGGATGCCGCGGGCCGGCTGGATTCGACCTACCTCGTGCTGGTCAGCGACCACGGACACCTCGGCGGCGAAACGTCGTATCTCTCGCGGTTCGACCTCGCCAACGAGATTTTTTTCCAGCCGCGAGTCGTCTCGAAGTCGGGCGAGTGGACCGGCGGCGGGCTGGGTCTGTCGGTGAAACAACATCGCTACGAAAACCGGCACAGCGGTTCGCGGGCGACGGAGTTCGTCTTCGTCGATGCCGACGCCACCGGAGCCGCGAGGATCTCTCTGCCGCGGGGCCACTTTCGGTCGGGAGATTGGTCGCAGGCGAACCGAGCGGCGGATTTGATCACGTACCGGATCGCCGACCACCTGGAACCGGTGGACCTGCCGACCTCGATCGCGAACACCGTCGCCGTGGACGACGGCGGCCGCGCGTCGCGGCCCGTCGATCTCGTACTGCTCAAGTTGACAGACTCGTCGATCCTCATCACCACATGCAATCGCGGTCAGGCGGTGATCGAACGCCGCTGGGAAGAGGTCGGCAAGTGGACCTACCGCTATGCGCCGGTGACGAATGTCCGCCCGACATCGAACGGTGATGTGATCTTCGATGAACTCATCGAACCGACGACCGACCCGTTGGGACTCGTCGGCCGCCTGGATCGCGAGTTCTTGAAGAAGTTTCACGACGAAACGACGTGGCTGTGGGTCACGACGCAAACGGATTACCCCGACAGCGTGGTGTCGTTCGCGCGGCACCTGCTGTGGCAGGACAACCTGCGCATGCAGGAATTGAACCACGCTCCTGATCTGGTCGTGACCGCGCGGCGCGGCTGGTACTTCGGCACGCAGAACACACCGGGGTCGGCTCACGGCTACCCGTTCCCGGAAACGATGCACGCCAGCTTTTTCGTTTCCGGCCCAAACATCCGCCGCGCCGCCCGCGTGTCGACACCGTGCCGGCTGGTGGACCTCACGCCGACCATTCTGGAACTCGCCAGCGTGCCTTACGACCCCGAGTTCCTCGACGGCCGCGCCGTGCGGTCAATTTTCGTGGACACGTCGGAGGTGGGAAGCTTGAAGTCACCAAATCCACGACTCCCTCTCCCCTTTGGGGAGAGGGTTGGGGTGAGGGGCGGTGGCACGTCTCTGATCAGTGGTGGCGCGTTGCGCACAGAAACACTCGGATTGCACCTCACCCCCGGCCCCTCTACCCAAATGGGAGAGGGGAGAAGTCCAGTTCACAAGGGACGGGGCGAGGAAGTTGTGCCCGCGAAAGGCGTCGTGCCCGCGAAAGGGATCGACAGCATGCACCAGCTCATCACGCATCGACGGCCCCTGTACTGGCACGAGATCGACCTCGGCGCGTGGAACAGCTTGGCGTACACGCCGCAGTCGGTATATGAGCACCAACCGCTGACGATCCATCATCCGTACAGTCCGTGGGACATGAACAACATCGTTTACAACGCGATGACGATCGGCGACTGGAGCGTGTTCAAACTGCTGGACGATGTTGTGTCGCCACTGGTCCCCGGGCGAACGCGGATCAACCAGAAAGTCGAACGCACGAACCAGCGCGCTTTGCGCTCGGATCGCGAATGGCTGTCCGATGGCGCGTCGGCCCTCGATGTGCCGGGGCTGACGATCGGCGACTACAGCTTCACGTCGTCGGGGAATCTCAAGCGCGTGAACGGCACCGTGGACTGGCTGCAACAGCGCGGCACGCGAATCGACCAACGGATTGCTCGCAAGGCGGGCAAGAGCAGCATCCTCGGCACACCGGTCACAAACCGCGCGATCGATGGCGTGCAGAAGGGCTTTTGGGAGGCGTACCGGTTCGGGCAGCGAGTTGTCGCCGAGATTCTGGACGAACACGTGCTGAACGGCCTCGAAAACACAGTCGATTCCGCGATCAACGCGCCGCGCCGCACGCCGGAGGAAGTCGTCGAACCGATGTGAGTCGCCTTGATGGCACGACGTAGTGCCAGTGTGTGAGGGTGGGAGAGTGACGGGAAAGAGAACTGCTCTCCGTCACTCCCACACTCCGTGACCCTCTCACCCACTCGTGCTTCGCAGGCGAACTCCGCGCGGTGTCGGACATTCGTGGAAATCACCTCGCCCCCCTCTTACAATGCCGACGCCATGATTGTGTCATCGTCGGTCACATCGCCCTACGTTTCCACGCTCGCCATCGTCGGAGTCGGTTTGCTGGGCGGCTCCATCGCAGCAGCAGCGAAGTCGCGACGCATGGTCGGCCGCGTGGTGGGAATCGGCCGCGACGCCTCGCGCCTGGAGTTGGCGCGACAGCGCTCGTTGATTGATGCGGCTTCCACCGAAATCGCCGCGGCGGCCGACGCCGATCTCGTGATGATCTGCACGCCGGTCGATCGGATCGTTGCGGACGTGTTGAAGGCCGCCGCCACCTGCCGGCCCGGGACGCTCATCACCGACGTCGGCAGCGTGAAGGGTTCGATCTGCTCCGACCTGGCGATCGGCCTGCCTGCGGGAATCGACTTCGTCGGCTCCCATCCGCTCGCCGGTTCGGAAAAAAACGGTTTCGAGCATGCGGACGCGGACCTGCTGGAGGGGCGAGTCTGCGTCGTCACCCCCGACCAACGGACGAATCCCGCGGCCGTCATTCGTTTGCGAGAATTCTGGTCGAAACTCGGAGCGCGGGTGATCGAAATGTCGCCGGAAGCACACGACCACGCGCTGGCCGAATCGAGCCATCTGCCGCACATGGCCGCCGCCGTGTTGGCCGCCACGCTGCAAGACGCGCACCGCCCGTTCGCCGCGACCGGCTTTCGCGATTCGACCCGCATCGCCGCCGGAGACGCCAGCCTGTGGGCGGCAATCCTGCTGGCCAACGCCGACGAAGTGCTGTCCGCTTGCAACCGCTACGAGCGCGTCTGGCAAGACTTCGCTCAGGCAGTGGCCGCTCGCGACGCGAAACGGCTCCGCGCGTTGTTGCAGCAGGCCCGCGAAAATCGAATGAGTTTGGAGGATCGAGAATCGTAGGTCAGGCTTGCCAGCCTGACGCATTCGTGAAACGGATTGGACAGGGTTGTAGAGTGTGCCGAGCGCAGCGAGTTACACCAGCGTCGCTCGCCCCTCACCCCTCGCTCCTCACCCCCAACCCCTTTCCCCCTGCGGGGGCGAGGGGAGTTTGAAAGACGGAGGCCGCATGCTTTGGGAAGTTGAAATCCGACCTGCACCGAATCAGCCGGATCGCGAGGGTGCCCGCGTCGTCGGTCAGTGCCACACGCTCGGAGTCGCTTCGGTCCGTGAAGTGCATACGGCCCGATCGTTCCTAATCCAGGGCAACGTCGCACGAGACGCGGTCGAGCGCGTCGCGTCCGGCTTCCTTGCCGACACCGTCGTGGAAACATTCGCCGTTTACGACGTGACTGGCGAGAGCGGTCAGCGGTCAGCGGTTGGCAGTCAACAGGACGTCAGCGAATCGAATTCCAATCGCCAATCCTCACCGTCCACCGTCCACCGCCCACCGTCCACCCTCCTCAACGTCCTCTTCAAGCCCGGCGTCACCGACAACGTCGCCGAGAGCATTCGCGCCGAGCTTGTGGACATGGGTCTTGGCGTCACGGCGGTGCGGACGGCTCGGAAGTACACGTTCAACGCGGACGCATCGAAAGCGGACCTCGAACGGGCGGCGACGCGCGTGCTGGCGAACGACGCGATCCAGCAGGTGATCTGGGGGCCGTTGCACCTCGACAACCTGGCGCTCGGGTCCGAGTACAAATTCCATCTCGTCACCGTGCCGATCCGGTCGCTCGACGACGCGGGCCTGCAACGCCTGAGCCGCGAGGGGCAGCTTTTCCTCAGCTTGGTCGAGATGCAGACGATTCAGCGGCAATTCGTCGAGCAAGGCCGCGACCCGACGGATGCCGAACTCGAAACGATCGCGCAGACGTGGAGCGAGCACTGCTCACACAAGACGCTGCGCGGCCGCGTGCGGTATCGCGATGAGCAGAGCGAGCAGCAGTTCGAGAACTTGCTGAAGGAAACCGTGTTCGCCGCGACGAGCGAGATTCGTCGGCGGCTCGGTACCGACGACTGGTGCGTGAGCGTGTTTCAAGACAACGCGGGGGTCGTGAAGTTTGACGAGCGGCAGCATGTCTGCATGAAAGTCGAAACGCACAACCATCCGTCGGCGCTGGAACCGTACGGCGGAGCCAACACCGGCCTCGGCGGCGTGATCCGCGATCCGCTCGGCACCGGCCTGGGGGCGAAGCCCGTTTGCAACACGGACGTGTTCTGCTTCGCCCCGCCCGACACGCCAACCGACAGCTTGCCCGCCGGTGTACTGCATCCGCGCGCGGTCATGCAGGGCGTCGTGGCCGGTGTGCGCGACTACGGCAACCCAATGGGGATTCCGACCGTCAACGGTGCCATCTTTTTCGACGAGCGGTATCTCGGCAACCCGCTGGTTTTCTGCGGCAACGTCGCCATGCTGCCCGTCGGCAAGGAATTCAAGCAGGTATCACCGGGCGATCTGATTGTCGCGGTGGGGGGCCGCACGGGCCGCGACGGCATCCACGGCGCGACGTTTTCATCCGCCGAGTTGACTCACGAAAGCGAGGAACTCTCCGGCGGCGCCGTGCAGATCGGAAACGCGATCGAAGAAAAAAAAGTCCTCGACGTGATCCTGCAAGCCCGCGAACGCGGGCTTTACTCGGCGATCACGGACTGCGGCGCCGGCGGTTTTTCGAGCGCGGTCGGTGAGATGGGTGAAAAAACTGGCGCGGAGGTGTGGCTCGATCGTGCTCCGCTCAAGTACGCGGGGTTGTCGTGCACCGAAATCTGGATCTCGGAAGCTCAGGAGCGGATGGTTTTGGCAGTGCCGCCCGCGAACTGGGAAGCGTTTCGTTCGCTCTGCGCCGCCGAAGGGGTGGAAGCGACTGCGATCGGCGAATTCACGAACACGCAACGCCTGCGGCTCAAGTACCACGACCACGTCGTCGGCGACCTGAGCATGACCTTTCTGCACGACGGCCGCCCGCCGGTGTTGCGCGAAGCTACGTACCTCCCTCGCCCCTCCGGGGGAGGGGGCGGGGGGGAGGGGGCGGGGGCGGGGGCGGAGCGACGATTGACGGTCAGCACGAGCAAAGTCACACGTAGCCCGGCCCCCTCACCCCCGACCCCTCTCCCCCAAGGGGAGAGGGGAGACTTCAACGCCATCCTCCATCGCATCCTCTCCTCGCTCAACGTCTGCAGCAAAGAGTGGGTCATCCGGCAGTACGATCACGAAGTGCAGGCGGGGAGCGTGGTCAAGCCGCTGGTGGGAGCGAACAACGATGGGCCGTCTGACGCCGCCATTGTGCGTCCGGATTTGAAATCGAACCGCGGGCTTGTCGTCTCCAACGGCATGAACCCGCGCTACGGGGACCTCGATCCGTACTGGATGGCCGCGTCGGCAATCGACGAAGCGGTGCGCAATTGTGTCGCCGTCGGCGCCGATCCACGGCGGATCGCGATCCTCGACAATTTTTGCTGGGGGAACACGGACCGGCCGGAAACCCTCGGCAGCCTCGTGCGGGCAGCGCTGGCGTGCCGCGACGTGGCGATCGCCTATGGCACGCCGTTCATCAGTGGCAAGGACAGCCTGAACAACGAGTTCTCGTATATCGACGAGCGCGGCGAGAAGCGCACTGTGGCCATTCCGCCGTCGTTGCTCATCAGCGCCCTCGGACAGATCGAAGACATTCGGCGAGCCGTGACGATGGATTCCAAACAGCCCGGCAACTTGCTGTTCCTCGTCGGCCGGACGGAGGACGAACTCGGCGGAGGTCATTTCAACCTGGTGAACGGACTCACCGGCGGCAGCGTTCCGCGCGTAGATCTCGTACTGGCCCCGCGCATCTTTGCCACCGTTCATGCCGCGATGCGCGAGGGGCTGATCCGCGCGTGCCATGACCTGAGCGAAGGTGGCTTGGCCGTCGCCCTGGCTGAAATGTCGTTCGCCGGCGCGTGCGGAGCGGATATCAGCCTGCATCCGCTCGCCGCGCAATCGCACATCACCGACGATGCCACGCTGCTCTTCTCCGAGAGCAACACGCGGTTCGTGATCGAGGTGGAACCCGGGCGGCGCGAGGTGGTGCTCCGGCTGTTCGGCAACCTGCCGCTGGTCGAGATTGGTCGCGTTTCCGATTCCCTACGACTGCGGATCACCGGAGCAAAAGGCCTGGTCGTGGATGTGTCGTGGGCCGATCTCAAGCAAACCTGGCAGCGGCCGCTCGCGTGGGATTGAGGCCACGATTTCCCGGCGGGCATTGCGGGCAGCGATGGACGGCGGACGTTGTCCCTTGGAACTGTTGACAGCGTCGTTTTCGATGGGTCAGCAGGCGCCACCTGACGGCAACTTTCTCAGGGACGGTTTTCAAATTGGGACGGCGAGGCTCCTGCCGAGCCGTCACGCCAAAGATTCTCGAAGAAATCCGCTCGGCAGGAGCCTCGCCCTCCAGCGAATTGCCCTTGAAATCGAATTTGAAAACAGTCTCTGAGTCACGGGAGCAGACTCGTTCACACGACGAATCCCTATTCCATAAACGGTCCCACGCATAGTCCGACCACCAAGAACCAGCCGAGAAGCGACACGAGGATCTTGCCCAGCGTCCACCAGACGTTCTCGTTGAAGAAGCCGCACGCCGCCCACACTGTGTATCCGACCCACGTCAGAGCGAAGGCGGGCCACGTCACCATTTCGATCCGCACCAGAGTGTCGATCGGCGACAGAACCAACAGTTCGATCCACAGAAAATGGCCGGTGATGTACAACGTGAAGACAAGAGTTACGGAAAAATTGTGGCCGCTCCGTCTAAATGGCCAGCGCCATTGAACAGCCAGCGGCAGCAAACTGGCGAGCAGCAGGTAGGTGCCGTAACTCTCCAGCGGATCGTCCGCCGCAGGGGTTGACTTCGCCACCGCGAGCTTCAGCAGAGACGATGCCAGCAGCATCACGCCTCCCACGAGGAGGTAATACGCGAGCGGATTCAAGTACCGCTTGCGTCGCCCGGCGACGTAGTCGCGGCACATCGGCCCCGGTCGCAGCGACAGGTCGCGAATGGTGCGCAGCAAGGCCGTGTCGAAGTTGAGTACGTCCTTCGTGACGTGTTCCGCCACTTCCCGCAGCCCGATCCGTTTCGATCCCCGCCGATGTTGCCCGCAGGCGGGACACCATTCGTTGTCGAACGCCGCCCCGCAGTTTGCGCATTGTGATGGTTCAGGCAGCGGATCAGTCGCGAGGGGAGACACAACCATGTCGTGCAAGTCGGCTTGCTCTTCATCCGACTACGAACTAGGTCCTCGCGCTCGACTTCCTAGTCGAGCTGAAGGTCGAGCACCCGCGTGTCGGACTTGATCTCCACTTTGAGCGGCGTGGCTTCCCGTGTGCCGTATTTCTTCAGAATCTCAGGCAATTCGGGCGACGCTTGCGGCTGATCCTCGGGACCCATTCCCTCCGAACCCGAGGGTGCCGACGAGACCCACACGGTGTGACTGCCCACGGTCGCGCCTTTCCGAGTGTCGTCATATTCCAGAGCGTATCGGCCGTTGGCGTCAGTGATGGCCCAACTCGGTCGACCCAGTACCGGCATGAAATTAAGGAACAGATTGGGCACTGGTTTTCCTGTTCGCGTGACGGTGCCGGACACGGGCACAACCAGCGGCCCACTGGCTGTGCCGCAACCCGGCTCCGCCCCGACCACGGCCAAAATGGCCAATCCACAAACGAGGTTCCGCGCGCTCCGCAAGTGCATACTGGTCAATAACTCCGTCTGACTTGTTCGTTGGAAAGACAAGGATGGCATCTCAGTAGTTCACGACTTCGCCGCCGTTCCGACTGAAGAGTGCTTGGTAGACTTTGAAGTCAATCACGTTGGGGATGAACACCAAATGTCCGTCGGTCATCACAGTCTGCACGCCGCCAGGATGCGGACCGTGCGTTGCGCGAGCATTTTGGATATTCGAATTCGGAGGAGTCAGAATTGTGCCGCCTTGCAGCACCGGTTGCACATAGCCCTGTGACGGGTGGTGTACCCAAAAGAAGTGGTTCGTGCCTCCGCCTTTGCTGACCCAACTATGGTTGCCATCATGCGCATATTCCAAGAGCATGAATGTATTGCTGGTTCCGTCGATGACATCTCGCAGCCTGACGCTGCTGTTGAGCCAACCGATGCCGTTGTGACCGGTATTCCGCTCGGGACAACAGGCCCCCGTGCTGTTCGCATTGAGCGCGTAGTCCTTGTATTGGTTGACTTCGCCTCGCACGACGGAAACGGACGGACAAACGAACACCGGGGGCATGTTCATTGCGGCGTATGAATTCGGATTTGTGGCGGCGGTCCCCACGGCCGGTCCACGGTTGATCATGGGCGTTCCGAAATTCCCGTTGTTGTGCTCCATGATAGTCTGAGCGAAGGCCGGAGTTTGAAAGTCGATCCGGTTGTAGAGGTTCCCGCCCTCAACGTACGGGAGGATGATCGCCGCCCATCCGAAATGGCCCCACGGGCAGCACGCTCGTTGAGGATCACGCCACGGAGCGGCGAACTGGCCGTTGGCTTGCAACCCGCCTCCGATACTTCCCGGCGGCAAGAGCCCATAAGTCGATTCGTAATTGTGGAAGGCGAGTGCAAGCTGGTGCAGGTTATTCGCGCACTGTGCTCGACGCGCCGCTTCACGCGCTTGTTGCACAGCTGGTAGCAGCAATGCGATCAGGATTGCAATGATGGCAATCACCACCAACAGCTCAATCAACGTAAACGCGCGTCGTGTCAGACACATGGCATCGCTCCCAAAATGAAGGCGAGAAATCCGAAGCCTGATCGAAGAAAAAATGTGCATCCATGAACATGCGCATCGCTTTTGAGAGTTGACGAGTGAGTGGAAGTTACATGACCGAGCCAGCGACGACAAGAGATCAGTCAACGCCCAGGGTGTTTTCCTTAGGATTTCCTCGGAACGGCAAACAGCACCACCCGGCCACAATCCGGGCAGACTCGAGCGCTGATCGCGCCCGTCGCCGGGATCGCGCCGCGGAACCAGCCGCGATCGATCTGCTCGGCGGTGTAGCCCACGACAGGGCCTGTGCCGCCGGCATCGTCGGGCGATCCACCCGTCAGACGGATGCGGCTCGGCGGTGCGCCACAATCGGGACACGGATGGCGCTTCTCCCCCTCCCACGATCGCTCCATCGCTTCCCGCTGCTCCGCTTCCATCGTCGCGGCAATGTCCAATTCCGGCGTTGACGACATCAATTGCCTCGCCCGCCGCGCCTGGTCGAAATTCGGATCATCCACGCCGTCGGACGAGGTGCCGCAGTTCCAGCAGACGTCGAACAGTTCTTCCACCTCTTCACCGCATTTCTTGCATTTCCATATGATCGATCTCCCGTGGGTCAGGCTTTCCAGCCTGACGGTTTGGTTCTGCGTCAGGCTGGACAGCCTGGCCTACATTTCCGTCACTGCTTCGCGAACGAGTAATCCCAAATCTCAGAGTCAACGCCTTTGTGTCTCACCTGCGTGTGATGGTAATCGAGCCGCCCCAGCAGTTGGTCCGGGCGGTCGAAGTACGATTCCAGCAGACTGCGGAGCCGAGCGGAAGTTTGCTTGTCGGAGTCGCGCGGTTGGAAGTGGGACAGCACAAGCACCTGATAATCGCCTGGTCCGGGGACTGTCAATGAATACGTTCCATCGTCACCGACGACCGCAAGCGCCCCGCCGAGTGCCTTCAGGCTGGCAGCGGCCACCTGCATGTCGGCCGCTTCGTCGGCGGCCCGGAATCCGGCGACCGACAACTTCGCCGAACCGCCCCGCTGCGGCGGAAACACGATCACCCGCGCTCCCCGATCCGGCCGGCTGTCGCCGGACGGCGTGACGTAGGTGATCCGTCCCGACAACTTCGCACTCGCGGGATCGGCACCGTCCGCGGCCGGCGCCTTCACAATCGGAACGTCGTTGGGATTCTTCGCCGTCGCCGAGGACGCGGGTGCCATTGATTCAGAGCGCGAACCGACGAGATACCCGAAGGAATAGCTCACAGCGGCTATCCCCACGAACATGACAACTTGCCGCACCTGCGATACCCGCTGTGTGGTTCGAGCCGGCGATGCCTGAGTTCCCGGAACCGTGCGGATCGCATCCGCCGCCGGAGCAGCCGCCAACACGGCGAGCGCCTTGTCGAGACTCCCATCGCTCGGCGATGCGACGACGGAACGAACCGGTGACGGCGCCGAAACCGGAACGGCCGGCAACGGAGCATCGTGGGCGACTCGCGCCGGGGGCGGAGCCAGCACCGGCGGCGCGGCCACGACGGCGGCGTCTTCGAGCGGCACGGAATCGGGAACGTCGTCATCCTGCGCTTGGCCAATCGATGCCAATTCATCGAGCGCCCGGGCCAGGTTCGAGTCCTTCAAATCCCATTCGGGTTCCGGCAACGGTGCGATTCTGCCGTCCAACCGCGGCACGCGGAGTGTCCGCCCACACTGCGGACAGTCCACAACGTCTCCGGCCTTTTGACGCGAAATGCCCAGCAGTTGGCGGCAGTGCTGGCAACGAAACTTGATCGGCATGGCGTCACTGTCACCTCGCGAAGCAACGATGTCAAGCAGGCGGCGGAAGGTGGAGTGGTGAGTGGTGGATTGGGGTTCACCTGTTCGCAAATCTGAAATGGGAAACCTAAAATCTGAAATCAGGGACTCGTCATGCCGCAGCCGTTCTTTGATCTCACCGGAAAAACCGCCTTCGTCACCGGAGCGGGGCAGGGGATCGGCGCGGCCATCGTCCGGCGGCTGGCGACGGCAGGGGCCAGAGTCGGCGTGTTCGACGTCGACGAGCGATTGGCCTCGGCGGTGGCGGCAGAAGCCGGCGGGATCGCACTCGTCGGCAGCGTGACAAGCGAAACGGACATTGACCGGGCACTGGGGCGTCTCGCCCGCGAAGGCGGATCGCCCGAGATCGTCGTGAACAACGCGGGCATCCTCGGCCGGGTGGGACCGATCGGCTCGCTCGACCGATCTGAATTCGAACGCGTGCTCGAGGTGAACCTGATCGGCCCGTTTCTCGTCTCCCGCGCCGTGCTGCCGGCGATGCTGGAGCGAAAGTACGGCCGGATCGTGAACGTGGCTTCGATCGCGGGCAAGGAAGGGAACCCGAACCTCATCCCGTACAGCGTGTCGAAGGCCGGTTTGATCGCAATGACGAAAGCGCTGGCGAAAGAGGTCGCCGGGCAAGGGGACATCACCGTCAACAGCATCAGCCCGGCGGTCATTCACACGCCGATGATGGACGCCATGCCGAAAGCCACGCAGGAATACATGGTCTCCCGCGTGCCGCTCGGCCGACCGGGCACCTCCGACGAAGTTGCGGCGCTCGTGCATTATCTGGTCAGCTCGGAAGCCAGTTTCACAACCGGGCAGTGCTACGACATCTCGGGCGGACGGGCAACGTACTGACGAACTCGGAAATGGAGTATGCCGAATGCGGAGTGAGCCACCAGCCCCGGCCGAGCCGGTTCGACTGTCGAAACTCATGTCCGAGCGCGGCATCTGCTCGCGGCGCGAGGCGGATGAGTTTATCAGCCGCGGGCTGGTGTTTGTGGATGGCGAGCGAATCAGCACGCTGGGAACGAAGGTTCTGCCGAGCCAGACGATCACACTGGCTCCAACAGCCCGCCGCGAGCAGCAACAGCTCGCGACGATTCTCCTGAACAAACCGATCGGATACGTGTCGGGGCAGCCGGAGCACGATTACCAACCGGCCGTCGTGCTCATCACCCCGGAGAATCAGTGGCAGGAATCGCGCGGGGACAGGGTGTTCCATCCCCGGCAGCATCGGAAAGGGTTGGCTCCGGCAGGTCGGCTGGATATCGATTCGAAGGGGCTGCTCGTGTTCACGCAGGACGGCCGACTGGCTCGGCGGTTGACCGGCGACGGATCTGGGATTGAGAAGGAGTACCTGGTCCGCGTGACCGGCGTGCTGAGCGACGCGGGCTTGGCGCAGCTTCGAAGTGGCCTGTCGCTCGATGGCAAGCCGCTCAAGGCGGCGCAGGTGGAGTGGATCAACGCGGACCAACTCAGGTTTGTGTTGACTGAAGGCCGCCACCGGCAGATCCGCCGCATGTGCGAAGCAGTCGGTCTGGTCGTGACCGGTCTGAAGCGTGTCCGCATCGGACAGATCAAGCTCGGCAAGTTGCCGGAAGGCCAGTGGCGATTCCTGCAACAAGGGGAGGAGTTTTGAGGAACGCTTGAGGACCTCTGTTCCAAAGTCTGCTCCGCTTGGGAACGCACCTGTTGAAAGCTCAGCTTTCAAACGGAACACGCCAGCGGAGCTTCGCGGCGGCGGCATCCCGAGCTGTGCTTGGGATCCAGTTCAATCCCAGATCAACCGGTTAACCTGCCTTATTTCTCTGCTTTCGGTTCCGTCTTCAGCGGCCGCACCCTGATGTTCCGCAGCGCGGCTTTGGTGTTCCACGAGCAGATGCCGAGGGGCCGGGACGCTTCGACTTCGATGCGGACCGAGATCCGGCGGTCTTTGGTTTCGATGTCCACTTCCTGCTTGCCGTCGATCCACGCTTCAATCTTTTCCTTGGTCACGCGGAGTTTGATCGGATACCACTTCCTGGACTTGAATTCGATGTACTTGGTGGTTTCGTTGTTGGCCGCGTCTTCGCCGTCGAGGCTGGAGAGGCCGACGACGCCTCCGCCCCAGCCGCCGCAGATCAGGCTGCACGGTGAATCGCCCACGGGGAACGTCAGGCCGCAGAAAAAGTCGGTCCCGTCGACGCGCATCGCTTCCAGGCTGATTTCGTAGTCGATCTTCGGCATCGGCAGGTCCCCCTTCCACGTGACGCCGGTGCATCCGTCGCCGATCCCGAGCACGAGGTTGCCGTCTTCCACCGCCACTTCGCCCTGGCCACCGAATTCGGTGATCTTCCAGCTGCCCAGCTTTTTGCCGTCAAACAGGCTCTTCCAGCCGCCGTCATCCGGCTTGGCCTTGGCCGCTGGTTTGGCGTCCGCAGCCGGCTTGTCGTCGGCAACGATGAGGTTCGCCATGCCGGCCACCAGTCCGCACACGCACAGAAATCGAATTGCCGGCGATCCAGATTGAAAAACGAGTGAGCGGCGAGTCTGACAGGCATGTCGCATGGCGAGGCTCCTGCTGTGGAAACGGTTTGGATACGGGTCGTTACGACGGCGTTCAATCGTAACGATTGAGAAACCTGAGTAGTAGTCACACCCTGTGTGCGGTCGAGCAGTGACGGCACACGGAATGAGCCTGCTGCAATTCAAAAACGCAGTCGCCCGGCTTCGTCGAAGCCGGGCGACTTTATTGAAACTGGCTGCAGGCCAGAGGAACTCACGGAAGGAACCGTCATTCGATCAGCGGCGAATCGTCGCGCACGACTGTCGGCGATAACGATTCCTCGGTGATTTCCTGAAGCAATTCTTCGAGTGCGCGTAATTTCGCGTGCAATGTTTTCAGTGTACCACCGCGCCGCATCAACCGGGCTGGACCCGTCGCGGGGATCAATCCGGGTGCCAGCATGCTCCACGCGGCGACGTCATCCACAATCTCGTGCAGCAAGCGGCGAACTTCGCCGAACGGAGTTGCTGCCTGCGCGATCGCTTCGGGATGCCGATGCACCGCCTCGTGCATTCCACCCGCGAGATTCCATATCTGCCGAGCCGACTTGTAAGTCGCGCGAAACTCTGGTTGGTGCCGGTGGTAGAGGTACATTTCCCAACACACTTCGTTCGCCAGATGCTGAAGTTCCAGCATGGAATCGGCGAGGCGTGCGTGGGTCGTGGCTGAGGTCGTCGTGATCGCCTCGAAACCCGGAGTGCTGAGCGGCATGGTGGTGACTGTCATTGGCTTGGCGAAGCGAGTGACTGCAGTGAGCATTGCCGCGTCCGTTCGGATATCTGCGTTGCCGGCAACCGTCAGTTGGATGCCGCGGTTGGTCCCACGTTGCAGGAATCGTGCCGAAGCGGATTTCAGTTCCCCCGGATCGATGTCCGACGCTGGTGATCGATGTGCCAGTCCGACGGGCCTCGCCCGAACTTGAATCGGCTCGTCTGGTTTCATTCAGAAGACCGTTCGCGACCGGATCAGGTTCGCGGAGAACTTTGGGGCAAGACTATTGTCGGACCAACCGGCGCTGCATCTTGAATTGTCATCGTTACCGAAGAATGTGCCATCAGTCTGATGCCGCGGCATCCACGACGTCGTCGACAAAAAAATGAACCGCAGAGTTAGCAGACGGCGCGGAGAGGTGGTCTCTGCGAGACCCGCGTCCTCCGCGGTTCAATTCGAATCGCGTGACACGACAACGATCAACTCTTCGAGTCTTTTTTCTCTTCCTCTTCGATCGCGGGCGACTCCTTGCCAAACTTGGCTCGGTACTGCGCTTCAAACTTTTCCTTCAGTTTGGGATCGCACAGGAAACATTGCGACTTGGCGCGGGCGTGCTCATCGCACCAGTCACCTTTATTCTGGCATTCGGCCGCGTATTTCGAGCTGCATTGGCTGCAAATGTCCTCGGGGACGCCGTGTTCTCCGCACCACCAACCGCTGTGGTCGTGACCTCCCTCGGCATGCGAGTGGCCGCGTTCGCCGTGTGCGTGCTCGTCGAGATCCGGCTTGTCCGGCGCGGCGGCGGTGGTCGGCGGTGGTGCCGATTGGTTGCACCCAAACGCGGCCAGAGCCAGCAGGGAGCTGGCAAGGAATGCCGATTTTCAGAGTTTTGACGACGTCATGCGATGTCCCTTTCGTTTCAGACAGAAATCGCCTCGGTCTTGGACTCGGCTGCATCCGAAGGACCAACCTCGGAGTCGTCGCCGTTCCCGACCGGAGACGGGTGATCTTGGGGGTACGATTCACCGAACAGCCAACGAAGCTGATCGGGGGTCCAGCCGAAAAGTTTTCCAAGAAGCCACTCGCCCGCCTGGGCCGCGGAATCGAAGGCCACGTACAGCACGCGAATGACCAGGAGCGACATCAACATCGCGCTGATCACGCCGCCGATCACGACCGTGGCCAGCGGGCGTTGCACCTCCGCTCCGGTGCCCGTGCTGAGGGCCATCGGCAGGAAGCCGAGGCTGGCGACGAGCGTCGTCATCAGGACGGGGCGAAGCCGGGTCACCGCGGCTTGGCGCACGGCGTCGTCGCGGAGCAGCCCCGCGCGGCGAAGCTGCCGGATGTACGACACGAGGATCATGTCGTCGAGCACGGCCACGCCCGACATCGCGATGAATCCGATCGCCGCCGAGATCGAGAACGGCATGTCGCGAATCCACAACGCGAAGATGCCTCCCACCCAGCCCAGCGGCACGCCCGTCAGCACGCGCACGGCGTCGAGCACGTTGTTGTAGGTGAAATACAGCAGACTGAAGATCAGGATCACGGCCAGAGGCACCACGACCAGCAAGCGGTTGCGGGCACTTTCGTAATGTTCGAACTGGCCCCCGAACTCGACACGATACCGACCCGCCGGCAACGTGACTTCGCTGGCGATTCGCTGCCGGGCCTCCTCAACGAATCCGACGAGGTCTCGGCTGCGCACGTTGCACGAAATGTTGATCCGCCGCTGGCCCCGTTCGCGATTGGTCGTGGACGGCCCTTCGACGAGGTCCACTTTCGCCATGTGAGCCAGCAGGTGCTGTTCGCCGTCATGCCCGGCGATCGGAACCGTGCGAACCGCCTCCAGGCTGGTGCGATACTTTTCCGCCAGCCGCACGACCAGCGGAAACCTGAGCTGTTCCTCGACGACCTCCCCCACGTGCTTTCCGCCCAGCGATTCCACCACGTCGAGCACCGTCGCGACCGACAGGTTGTGGCGGGCGATGTGGTCGCGATCGACTTGCACCTGCAACACCGGTTGGCCAGCGAGCGGCGGCGTGTACACATCGGCGACGCCGCGGATGCCCTTCAGCACGGCTTCGATCTCCGCCGACTTCTGTGTGAGAACCTTGAAGTCGTCGCCGTACAGGCTGACCGCAACGTCCAGCCTGCTGCCGGAAATCATCTCGCTCATCCGATGCTCGATCGGTTGCATGAACTCCATCTGGATGCCCGGAATGTCCCGCAACTCGCGCTGCATCGCTTCGACGAGTTCGGTTTGATTGGTCGCCTTCGACCACCGTTCGCGCGGGTGCAGGCTGATGAACATGTCGGTCAGTTCGACGCCCATCGGGTCGGTCCCCACCTCGGCCGTGCCGGTCTGACTCCAGACGTGCCGGATCTCGTCCGGAATCGTTTTGAGCAGTGCTTGCTCGATCCACCCGTTCGACCGGATCGATTCCGCGAGGTCGGTCCCCGGGAGCCGTTGCACGCCGATCACGATCGCCCCCTCCGACAACTTCGGCAGGAACTCGGCTCCGAGGTGCGGAGCGGTCATCCCGAATGCGATCGTCATTACGCAAGCGGCGATGCCAAGGACCGCGAACTTGTAGCCCATGCACAGGCGGAGGATCGGATTGTGAATCGCGTGCGCGATCCGCATCAGCCACGGGGTTTCGTCGGAGATGCGTCGCGGCAGGAGAATGCTCGCCAGCACGGGCATCAAGGTCATCGAGAGGATCATCGAACCGGCGATCGCGAAGTTCACGGTCAGGGCCATCGGGCGGAACAGCTTGCCTTCGATCCCTTCCAGCGTGAGGATCGGCAGGTACACGATCATGATGATCAGCTCGCCGAACAGGGTCGGCTTGCGGACTTCGATCGCCGCGTCGCGGATAACGTCGACTTTGGTCCAAGTTCCCCCCTCGCCCCTTTGGGGAGAGGGGTGGGGGGTGGGGGGCAATCCAAGCGAAACCTGACGGTGCTCGAAGCTCTCATTCTGAACCGCGCTACCGCCCCTCACCCCAGCCCTCTCCCCAGAGGGGAGAGGGAGTCTGCGATGACCCAAATGCCGTACACAACCATCACCACGCTGCTGTCCACGATCATCCCGAAGTCGATCGCGCCCAAGCTGAGCAGGCTGGCCGAGATTCCAAACCGCAGCATGCCCGAGAACGCACACAGCATGGACAGCGGGATCGCCAGCGCCACAATCGCGGCGGCCCGCGGATTGCCGAGGAACGCGAACAGCACGGCGATCACGAGCAGCCCGCCTTCGAACAGGTTTTTGCGAGCCGTTTCGACGACGTGTTCGACCAGCTCGGCGCGATCGTACACGGCGTCCACGGTGACCCCCGGCGG